>Ga0208646_1000448_pt1 | contig 26543 bp, 40 predicted proteins | sample AntAceMetag02UK8_FD_184762 | JGI IMG/M metagenome (GOLD analysis project Ga0208646, IMG submission 184762) | Saline lake microbial communities from Ace Lake, Antarctica - Antarctic Ace Lake Metagenome 02UK8 (SPAdes) (version 2) | ecosystem: Environmental > Aquatic > Non-marine Saline and... | reverse complement strand
GTATTTGCTAGTTTTTGCAACAGGAAAGGCATCTTGTTTATTAGTGACAAAGTTAAAAATATAAACAGATGATATTGATAAAACTATTAATATAACTGATATAGAAAATTTAGATTTTAAATTCATGATATTTTTTTAATTCTATTCATTTTAATTTTTAACATAAACCTTCTACCTACAAGAGAGTCAAATAAAAATTTTGTTACTACTAGGTTGCAAAATAAAGGTTATTAAGAAAAGTTTTGATGATACTCGAGAACACTTTAACTGTGAGATATGCTGAGGCTAAAGAGATTTTATTGCTTCATAGATTTTAGCTTTATCAGTTTGACCAATGCTTCTGTATACTTCTTTATTATTTTTATAGATGACAATTGTTGTCCAATAATCAATACTTAATTGTTTTGCTATATCTTTATCTTTTGTTTGTTCAAAACTTAAAAAAAGAATGTTACTAAACTCTTTTTCAGCCTGATCTAAAAATTTGATTTGTTTTTTACAAGTTGTACAAGTTTCTTCCCATGAGTTGATAACAACAGTTTTTCCCTCTAATTGAGCCTGCTTAAATAAATCATTAGTGAATGTGGTACTTTTACTAACAGCATAAGCATTAAGTGTAATAAATGTAAATAATAAAATTAGTAATTTTTTCATAAACTCAATATATATTTATTAATTTTAATTAGCAAATCTTTGAATAAAAACTTCAGCCTTTGGTGCAATCAACATCGTTAAAAATAAGCATTATAGAAGTACGGTCTTTAATCCCCGTTGCCAGTTGCTTTGTGGCGCTAGCAAAGTTCATGGCACATGGATCATGGAACACCCATAAACTAAGACCCTCACCATTTACAAAATCTTAATTAAAAAAAAAGCAAAGGTATATAAATAGAAAATTTTTTAAAATTTTATATTTATTATTTTAATATACATTAATAGTTTACTAAAAGTTACATAAAATGAATAAGAAAGAATTAAATATCAATTACAACGGATGGGAATTAAAATTTTTTGATAAATCAAAAAACTTTAGGAATTATCAATTAAAATTAATTAAAAATTATATAAAAGGTCATGTAGCTGAAGTTGGGCCAGGAAATGGTACAAACTTAAGCTACTATGTCAAATATCCAAAAAAAAAATTTAAAAAAATAATAAAATTTCCACATATAATAAAAAATTTATTACTCAAAAAAATAAATATAATTCAATATTATATTTAGATGTATTGGAGCATATAAAAAATGACAAAACAGAAATCTTAAAAGCTTTTAAATCAATTAAAAAAAATAGATATTTAATTATAAATGTCCCAGCTTTTTCTCATTTATACTCAGAATTTGATAAAAATGTAGGACATCATAAAAGATATGAAAAAGAAGACATGAGAATTATTTTTAAAGATTTAAGATATTATGACTCTATTGGCTATATATTATCCTTATTGTCAGATTATAAAAAAAAAATTCAGCAAAAGATAAGGGTATGGGATTTCCTTATTCCATTTTCAAAAATTATAGACTTTTTAATTTTTAATTTATTTGGAAAGTCACTTTTGGTTGTAATCAAAAAATAAATTTTTATATTTTATCTTGAATAAACTTTATAATTTTTGGTTGAAAAAATTTCATCATAATCATCATTTAAAATCTCAAAATATTTAGAGACTAATGAATAATTTATTATTATATAATCTGCAGTTAGTTCATTATTAACCTTATGATTTATAAACAAATCTAATAAACGCATTTTTTCATCTTCTGGAATGATTTGATTTTGAGCTCTAAACGGAGATGTGTTTATTATCACATCATGAAAATTTTCTGTGTAATACCTGTTGTCTGAGTAAGTATAAAGTGAATTTGCTTGGTAACGATAATTAAATAATCTTAAAAAAAAATTATTTCTAACTTCACTTTTACCAAGAGAAATAAAATTTTTGAAATTTTTTTCTGAAAAGCCAAAATGTTTTAAGCTATTAATCAAATTATATTCAATTTGAGAGTTTTTTAGTGAATTAGTGAAACCATCAGATATTAATAAATTGTTATTATTGTTTAATAACCAAAGATTCAAAGCTATTCTATCATTGGAAAAAAGTTTGAGCTTAGTATTATGCAGTTTTTTATCATCTAAAAAATTTTCTAACTTAATTGCTTCCTTTATTGACTCTTTTTTTTTACTAAAATCATTTACAGCGTAGAAGCCATCAAGCATTAAAAAGATTGCTGTAAGAGCAATTATTACTTTGTCATTAATAAGAATCTTGGAAAATTTTGTTTTTTTTAAAAATTCATAAATAACAGTAAAAAAAATAAGCATGGGATAAAGTACAAAACTAAATAATATTATATCTACAAAATGATAAATTGAAATTACACTTGGTGAGAAACTTATAAAAACTATAGTTGATAGTATTGATGAAATAATAAAATAAAAAAAAATATTTAACATTTCAGAATCTTTTTTTAGATACTTGTTAGAATAATAAAAAGATAGTAATGAGAGACAAAGAAATGGAAAAAAATTTATACTTACTAGTTTTTTTAATAAATATGTAATTACAAAATATCTCTTATCATTGTTGATTTCTATTACTCCAATTCTTGTTGAGTAATCTATTTCGGAATAAATATTTTGAAAAATAAATGGTATTATAAAAACTGAAAGAATAATTAAAAATAATATTGCTTTTTTAAAAACTATTTTAGAAAATATTTTTTTACTAAAACTTGTACAAAAAACTATAAATAATAAAACAGAAAATATTATAAAATAATAAAAGAAAGTATTTAATAATAAGCCTAGAATAATTGATGTCTTTGCAACATAACTACTATCAAACGATTGATGTAATTGATTTTTGAAGTCTAAAATAAAATATAGCCCTAAAAATATTAGTACTCCTGTTATTAAAGGTCTTGGGTATCTTGTACCAAAGTTATTTTTAAATAAATAATATAAATTTTCAAAAGTTGTACTGTCTTGGTAAATAGTAATGATTCCAAATATTGAATACAACAACATTAAAAAAATAAAAAAATAAAAAGATTTTCTATGGTCTTTAAATATCATTAAACAAAATTTAAATAGAATAATTAAAAAGATTATTTGAAAAAGATATTCCAATACCATAAATGAATATATTCCCATAAAACTAAAAAAAATTGAATGCAATGAAGCTCCAATAAGTGGGAAGCCAATAATTTTATCTGCATAAACATTGTCTAAATATGTTGGGGAAAAATTAAAGTCTGCTAATGAATATACAATTGGAAAGTATTGAGTGTCTTCTAAATTAAAAAGTGACAATGAATTTATGTTTAATTCAAAATTTAATATTGACAAAATCCATTTTATTGATAATGAAAAAAACACTATAAATAACAAATGTGGGTAATAGTTTTTTTTCAATGTCTAAATTTTGTTGATAGCTATCTATAATTGATTATATTACTTTTGATAGTTTTTCCAACTACGACGATAAACGAATTTCGTAATAACCATTACGGACGTGGGGGCAGTACCCACCACCTCCACCATTACAACTTATGGGGGTGAAATAGGATCGACGGGTGACTAAAGGCTATTCTTTCGTTCGGGATTGTTCCACCGTGACGGGCTAAACTTTAAATGCTAACGAAAGTTACGCTATTGCTGCATAATTAACTTAGGTTAATTATAGAAGCAGGGTCTAGTGCACAGACTTCAAGATACCTGATATCGGATGCAGAGTCTCTGGTGTATTGGGGTTGGTTTTGTGGTTAGTTTTAATCCCTCTTTGGTAGAAACTTTGAGATTTTGTATTTATTGTTTATGTTGGCTTAAGTGACTACTTTGGCCGTACGCACTGGGCTAGTAAGAAAGACATTAAAACAGCAAATGAAAAATGGAAAGAAGACTTTACTAACAACACATAACAAAAAGCCTGACCGCAGTTACACAGAATCTGTTACACCCTCAATAACGAATCTAACTTAGCGGTTAATATCTTAAACCCTGCGACTCCAAAAATAACGGCAAAAAAAGCCTCAAACCAACGGCGGAGCTTTAAATATACACTGCGAACTTTAGGTATTGAGAATATATAGGCGTAACCTTGGAATATGATTAAGCTTTCCAAACCAACAACACCTATTACTTTGATTAAGTCTTGTGGAGCTGTATTGGCTGGTATTCCAATGGCATATAATGACCCGAAAAATAAAATAGCCTTCGGATTGGTCAAATGAATGGCTACACCTCGGAGATATGTCTTCATTAAACTAGATTTTGAAATACTCTTTATTTCCACATCTTTGTGATAGATGGCTGAACGAGTCGCCTTATAGGCTAAAAAAACTAAATAGCATGCTCCAACGTACCTCACCAGTTCAAACAACCATACATTTGTATACATAATAGCACTAAGGCCAAATGCGGCGGAACAGGACCAGAAGAAAGATCCTGTCAGAGTTCCAGCAGCCAAAGTTGCACCATATAAACGCCCTTGACTCATAGAGGTTCCTGCAATTGCTAGAGTCGCTGGTCCTGGGCTAGCCATTGCAAGAAAAGCTGCTACAATAATTAAAAGATAATTTATTTCTATCATGATTTTTCAGTCCCACATCAAGTTTTGTACTACCTATGCTTTATTCTAACAGCACTCTATGAAGAAGCAAAGGTTATATCTGAAAAGGAAATAATTTCCATATCCCCATTTTGTAGAATGGCAGTCAATTCAATGGTCAAAGATTAGTAGAATAACACTTCTTGCATATTGGACCGGTGTTAAGATTACCTTCTCCAAACTCCATTGTAATTTGAGCATAAACCTGTTCGTGATCTCCACAGTTGATACAACGGTCGATAACTGGCGTTTGGTCATGCCGGTTCGTTAAATGATTTTCTCTGTTATTCCAAGCCATAATTTTTTCTATAATATTTTTAAGTAATATTTTTTTGAAAATTATTTTTTTTCAATTAGTTTTCAACAGCTTTAACTGTCTAGAACTAACTCTAAAGGTAAAACTATTACCTCCCCTAAACTAAAACTGCCTATACACCCTTTTTAAAACGCCATAGAACGAGTTTGCTTGGGGCCCACTATTGATTGGCCCCCTTTTGCCGAGGTCAACAGCCGGAGCAATAAGAACAAAAGACGAAGATAACGATATTTATCCACAACCTTAAAAGTGAGGAAACAGAGTCTTTTTAGAGTCCAAACTAGAGCCGAAGAATTATAAAAATTGTTAATGAAATAGATATTAATTGGTGCTAAACTAGATCATAGACTAGATCATTTAGAGATAAATCATAGTTTAGAGTAGTATGAATGATGATAATCGGCGTAAACTCTGGAAAATGATACAGGAAGCTGGTGATTATTTACTTGGTCAATTACCAAGTCATCCAAATCACCCAAAAGGAAGGAACCCCTACGCCCACGTTGCTATCTGTGTCAAAGAGAAGTTTGGCAACTCATATAAAGATATTCCTGATGAAAAGTTTCAAGAAGTTGTTGATTACATTAACTTTTTGAAAGAGAACCCAAGTTAAGCAAGAGAACATTTTGTTCTCACTCGGAAATGTTGGTGGTTTGTTGGTGGTTTTTGTGAATTAAGCTTTCTTAATATTAACTTTTACACTGTTTCATTGTTACATGTAGTGTAGCCAAACAGGGCATTTAACACCAATTACACTTTAGAGGATATGACTTGTTTTGTTCTTAATCCGAGGGGTCCCAAACAATCCTAGAATAAGAAAAGTCTTTAAAAGGTCAATCACCTTCTGTGTAGAATGGATGTTAATAGTTAGACTATTAGATTACAGTTAGACAGAGCTTTAGAGGTAAAATTTCATTTTAGAAAAAATGTGAAAAAAAAATATCACTGAAAAAATTCCAGCAAAAAAATCCCAAAAAAAATATTTGAAAAGCAACTTGTGGAAACAAAATTAAATTGTCTGGAAACGAATTAGGTTGTTGCTCCCACAAGAAGTATTACTAATGATGTTAATATAGTGAGATTAATAATTAATACAAATAATTATAGTCCTTGAACTAATACGAGCCCCTGGTCTTCAGTAGATGTTTTTTGGTCCTGTAAATACTTTCTTCAACCTTACTTTTAAATTCAGTTCTTTCTTCTGGCTTGCCATATCTATCCAAATCATATTGTGAGAATGAGACTGCTACATCTTCTTTATCAACATGATAGTCCTGGCTAAAATCATCATATACAGCACGACCAACAAAGAAGGAACTGTTGGAGCTTCTATCTGAAAAGTCTGGAACATTTATTCTAGTAAGCTCTCTCTTATATGAGCCATCCATTTGAGGTTTCTCAATGTACTTTTCTTGCATTTTAATACCATTTGCTTCTTCTTCTCGTCTGGCCAATCTTTGGTGTTCCTTATTATCTATATTCTGTAACCCTTTTCCATTTAACATGCCCCCATATACTCCATGAGTTCTAGGGCTTCCCATGACTGTACCTCTAGGGTTAATCCTAGGATTTTCTTTCTGAAACTCTGCTTCTTTCTCTTTCAAGCTTTGTTCATAGGCCTTATCCCAGTTGGCCTGGGTCATGTCGTTAAATATTCTTTTATGCTCTGGGCTTTTAAATTTGTCTTCAATATTCTTTAATATCTTACCCTCATTATATAATTTAGTAGCCTGGTTCTTATAGTTTGCTTCCCCTCTATGAGTAGCTCCTCTGTTAACTTTAGATTTCACAGGAGTAATCCCAGGAGTACTTGTTTTATTTGATCTTGGCTCTGGACCAGGGGTGGTGTGGTCTGCTATGTAAACACGAGGTCTCGTTGGAACTTTAAAAAGATATTGGTAGCCATCAAAACGATAATCCAAATTGTGATAATTGTTTCCCTTCATAGACATTCGGACTGCATTGGTTGATATACCTAGATAATCTGCCACTTCCTTCTTCGTAAGTTTGAAACTATCTAGTTCTGCCTGGCCTTTTAATATTGTCATTGTTGTACTCTTGTTACTGTTAATTAACTTATGTAAGGGTGGTGTAGTTAAGCACCAGAAGTTATATTTTACAGAGCTTTCAATCAAATTACAAAACATTATAGTCCTTTAAATATCCTCTCAACCATCTCAACCAACTCACCCCTTTTACAGAGCAGTAATAAATAATCTTTGGGGATTTGTTTTTCTTTGGTGGTAGTTTTATTTTGGAATTGCATGAGTTGTTTGATTAATCTTCTCCTTCTAACAATTCAAAGAAGTGTTCCATGTCCAGGATCACCACAGGCTTTTCTCTCTGACCTTTTAAGACTAGCAATGGTTCCATGTTGGTGTGTCTCTTGGCCTGTCTAAAGGCCTCATACAGTAATCTGTAAGACTTAACATTCTTTGTCTCAACAGAATAAGGAAATAGTTTCTTTGCTGTATTAGTTAGTAACTTAACATCAGCTCCATTCTCTCCTACTGTTGAAGTTCTAATATCCTTCTTCGTGAGTGATGGATATAATTTAACTATCCTGTCTCTTACAATATTCTGAAGATATCTGCCCTTCGCTTTTCTGGAGTTCTGTTTCATAGGCCAAAAGCTACTTTCTTCTCTGGGCCTAAACCTTCAGGATAAGTCTTGAGTTCCATATTGGGAGCTAACTCTGGCTTCATTGGATAAGGAATATCATTAGAAAAATCTGATAGGATTGCTTCTGGGGTTCTTATTCCTCTATACAGAATAATTCTCATCTTCCTTATACTCTCTACTTGGAACTGGTCATTGTGTGCAAGCTTTTCAGTTCCAGTCATAAGATTATCAAAAAGTTCTTCTGGGTTTCTGCCAGCATAATCGGAACGATACTTATGTTTTGATTCCTTACAGTCACTCTCAAGCTTCTTCTTAAGTGCTTCAACTTTTTCTGGCTCCAGTTTGATTGCTTCATGGTAATCTGGTTCCTCATTGTGGATGGCACTACAAATCTTCACATAGTCCAGGTAGATAGTTTCTATTTGTTTAGGAGTTAAATCTTTGTAACTCTTCCCAGGAATAGGACATCTACTGTCATCTAATAAATGAAACCTCTGTCTGACACCTTTTATACTTATCTGCCTGGTAGTATCTCCATTGTTCCATCTGCTGGAGTTGGTTGTTAAAAATTTATATAGTGCGTCATCTCCATAAGAAGGCCACTTAAATTGTTTAGTCTCATCTTTATCAGTAGTTCTTAAGGCTTCATTAAGCTCATCAAAGGTTATAATCCCAGCAAAACTACCACTAAATATCCTTCTATTTAGTAGGTCTGGTCTGGATAAATCGTGTTCCAAAATCTTCTGCATTGGATGTTTGGACTGCTCTATTAACTCTATTAGATCAGCAGTTTGTGGAGCTCTTTTCTTGAAGATTGTTATGTCTGGTATCTTTACTTCATTCTTAAAATAATTAATTAAGTAAGAAGCTCCTTCATCACTATCAACAAAATCCCAGGCTCTCTGGAAAGTTCCATTGTCTGTAATTTTTATTAACTCTTCTTCTGATCTATTGATCTTACAAAAGAAATATCTTCTGGACCCATTACTTACACCTAATACAGTTATGTCATTTGAGAATAACATGATGTTAGTAAAGTTGGCCAGCTTAACCATTGGCTTCCCTTTGAAGTTACATGAATAGATATCATCTGCTACAAAGTTCTTAAGTGAGTTGGTTCCTTCACTTTTACTTTTAAAATCTCCAAGTGATACTTCATTCAGTACTAAAACTTGAGTTCCAATTAAAAGAGTATTGTGTGTGTTGACAAGATGTTTGTAGTTAGCATTTTCATTTACATTAGCTTGACCAAGTATTCTTGAGATAATTCTAGCCAACAATCCTTTACCAGCTCCTTCTATCTCTGACACTAATACAATAGCCCACTTCATTTTGTCTCCTGGGTATTGGATGTTGTAGGCTATCCATTGCTCAATGATCTTCCACTTATCTAAACCTATAAGCCATATAAAAAGATCAATTAGAAATTTAACATCACCCTTCTTTGGAGATAAGTAATTAGGGATATAAATATTTAATACAGTTCCTTTGTCTATCAATGGAATAGTCCCAGGCTTTGTAATCTCTAGTAGTCCAGGTTTAAACTTTGCACTGGTTACAAAAGTTTCAGCTTTAGAAAACATTGGGTCATTCAATAGTTTTTCTGTGAGAGTTCCTTCTGCCACCTGGTGACTGTGCATATTATTTAATTGGGAAGAGTTGAAGAAATCTCCAGTACCAATTTTATTATACATATCATTTGCCATAATATAACAATAATCTTTAGCGATAGCTTTTACAGTTTGTTTAGTTTTCTTTTTGTCATCTCTCTTATTTATTTTTTCCCAAATCTTACTGTGTTCTTCTGGGTCATACTCTGTGTGGCTATCTAATATTCCTTCATAGGTAACTCCAGGTATATTTATTTGATCTGCTAAATCCCATCCATCAGGCAAGCCTTTAGGTAAAGTAACCATAGAGACATCATCTGAAATATCTTCTTCAATTAATATCTTTGCTACTTCATGCATTGCCAGAACACCTGGCTTATCATTATCTGGAAATAAGATTATTCTTTTATCTTTAAGTACTTCATAGGTAGTATGGCTCATAGCTTTAGAACCACCACTCCAAGTAACAACATTATATTCTTTGAATAATTTTTCAGCTTCAAGAACAGTCTTCTCACCTTCTACAATTATCACTGGCTTATGTAGGTCTAATCTATCTTCATGGAATAAAGGTCTATTCTTCTCCCAGGCATAACAAACCCAGGTAGCAGTAATTAAGTCATAAGAATAAGGGATTATTTTCTTTTTAGGGCTATCATTACCTTTGTCATATGGCTCATATCTTCTTATATAAAAACAATTTTCCTTCTTATGATTTCTATAATGATAGTAAGCATTTTCAGTTCCAGTCAACTCTTGCATGGCCCAGACAAAACTAGGATTACAATCCTTACCATTACTTGGAGCAATACCTAACTTAAGTTCTTTTTTTGCTTTCTCTTCTATGGGTTTTGATTTTTTATTTACTATGGATATATTTTTATTAACAATACTCATTAAGATATCCTCACTTCTTCACCACCTGGATATTTTTCCATGAGTTCTGCAAATATTTTTACAGACTGATACTCAAGATGTTTCTTAACTAAAACATGCAAGCAACCAGGGTGAACATCTGTGTTTCTTAATTCTATTCTTTGGATTAATGCTGTGATCTCATGGTCTATATAAATTGATATGTCATCTTCTCTATCATTTAGTAAACACTTCTTCTCATCACATTTATTTATTTTGTTGGATTTTAGTAATACCATTTGCTTCCTTTTCTAATTTGTACTGTCTCCAGTGTTTGATTTTGCCTTCAGCTCTCTTACGAGCCATATAGCTTTTAATATAAATTGCTCTTTTCACTTCTTTAGCCACCAACTTTAGGCAGTGTTGCTTTCGTTCTTTATTCCAAAATTCATTTTTCATTATTCATTATCCATTAGTTTTTTTTCTTTGGTGGTACTTTAAATTTATATGAGTGTTGAACCTTGCCACTCTCAAGTAACTTATGTTCCTGTTCAAACTCTGTGATGTTCTCTGGAAGTTGTTTAGTGTGCTTTGTAATATCTATGCCTTGATCTTCAGCAAACTTACCAAACATGTGAAGGCCATTATAAGCTCTAGTTACTTCTGCATGATCTTTAATTATATCTCTATTCTTTTTGATACAGTCTTTGTTCTTCTCTAGAATATCTTTGTGGACCTTCTCCCACATCTTCTTTGCTTTGAGATATTCCTTCTCTCTTTTTTTAGTTATCTTCTTCCACTCTTGGTCTCTGTCGTACCATTCCCCACAAGTACCTTCTAGAGTTTTAATGTTAACTTCTAACTTCTCAATTTTATTTCTTAAGATAAAAACTAGGGCATCATTTTTGGCTTCTTGGTTTTCAAAATCTTTATTAAACTTTTTTGTGTAACCTCTGGCTTCAATAATTAGAATTCTTAAATAGTTTCTTTGCCACCTTACCTCCTCACACACATTGTAGATAGTTCTCTGTTGAGTTCTTAAGATTTTCTCTAGTCCAATGAAGCCCTTTCTCATCTGCTCTTTGGTTGCAGTCTCTATATTAATCTTCCTGGCCAGGATGTTCTTGAAAGTCTTCTCATCTCTCTTAAACCAGGGAAGTAACTTTTTTTGTTTGAGAAATATTTTCTTAAGTGGTTTTTTTGGTAGTTTCATTTACAGTTTCTGTTGGGCCCTCAAAACTGCTCACCTTATCAATCATAACTTCTACTGCTTTAGCTCCACTTAAGTGTACTCCTGGGATTAACTCTTTGGTGAGATCAGTAAGCTTTTGATAGGTAGAGTTTTTAAGGCTAATTGATTTATATTTATGCCGATTAGTCATTAATTATCTCCTTTTATTGGGTCTTGGCTCTCTTCTTTCTCACCACTTGGTGTCTTTCTATTCCCCATAACATAATCCATATTTTCTTTAATATCGGATTTCAGCTTTACGAAGTCTTCTGATAACCCAGGTTTCATCCTAGTGTTTTCCTCTATGATATCTCTTAAGTCTCTCTCTGGAAGTCTTGGGTTAAATTCTTTTACTTGAGGTTTAATCACTGGAGTAATCACAGGAGTAACTACTGGCCTGTTTAATTGTGATTTATGTTTACCGATTAGTTTTAACTCGTCATCACCTACAAACTTTCTCATCTTTGGATTGTTGTAGTCTTTCATTATCATTCTTCTAGTGTCTTTTGCGTCCAGTCTTTCTTCTTTATTTTTTGGGTTTTTAGCCAGCTCCAGTTTCTGCTCCCAAAGATCAAGTCCTTTTTTAACTTCTGGATTACTCATGTATGTACTCTTGTCATATAGGTTTACTGGTTTAGGTCTTCCATACTTTTTATTTCTATTCAGTACAGAAATATTTTCTAACTTTGGAACACCATCACCAAATACATCCAGGGAATGTTCTAGGTGGCTTTTTGATATCAATGGTTTTAAATTACCTTTTTGATCTCTGCCTTCTCTGTTAAGGAACTGTTGCCATGTCTCTCCAGGGTTCATGCCTAAACGAACCTTTGTCTCATTATCCATCTGATCTACTGGAGTTGTTGATCTATCAACTATGTATCTTAATTGCTTTTTATCCATTTTTAACTTTAGTCATAACTTTTAACTTTTTATTTTTTTCATATTTAACTTTATGCTTTTTTAACTTCATATAGTTTTTTGATCATTCCACCATTTTTAGCACCGACAGATTTAAGTTCTTCTAAACTTAAGCTGTCCAGGTAAGAATTGAAATCACCTTTAAAGCCTTCTTGTTTAGCTTCCTCAAACATTTGTTTTAATGTTCCAGCAAGCTCTAACTCTATATGATGAAGTGGGTCCTTATCTGCTGTCATTGTTGATGAGACAGCTTCTAATTTCTTATCTATTGAATTTACACTTCCATTTTTTCTACTCATTGTGTTCTCCTGTTTTTGTCTGGGTTGTAATTAGGATTTTTTATTTTCCTAAATGGTTTATATTTCTCTCTCACAAGTATGTACTCTTCTGATTGTCTTGCTCTTTTTTCTAACTCAAGATCAACCCTAACTTTAGTTGCAACTTCATTATTGCTTTTGTGTTTGGATATGGTCATCAACAATAAACTCCTTTAATTTGTTAACTGTGTCTTCTGCTTCATCTCTATTTGGGTAAGGACAGTTTTGAGAATTGCCTGTAACAAGCTCATCTATTTGGCCAGACTGAATATATAAAGTACATCCTATTCCCATGCCTTTGTTGTAACCTTGAGCTTTGTAAGTAATCCACATTGAACTATCTTTCCAAATCTTAACTTCTTCACCTAAAGCTTTTCCTTTTCTGTCAAAGAATTTAGGTTTGAATTGAGAATGGATTTTAAAATCAACAGTCTCTCCATTGTCTATAAATGGTAGTGGAGCTTCCTTAAATTTAGTAGTCGCATGAGGTGTTGTTTTACCTTGCTCAACTATCTCTTTTCCAATGATCTTTTTGATATCTGCCATATGTTCTGTGGCTTCACTTTTTGGAACCTCGAGGACAACATGATATTTTTTAGCTCCAAATCCTTCGTCTGGGTCTGATAAAAAACTCCATTTAGCAGTGCCATATATTTGTTTGATATGCATTATTTAACCTCCGATTTCTTCATGTTTAAAACCACTGATCTTCTCTCACCCTGGATTACATAATTATAAAAATCATTAAATGGGCTTTCTGCTGAAACTTTCCATGCAACAACTGGGGTTTTTTTACAATCCTCAACTGCTTCAGCTACTGTATAATCCTCTTTGTCGGTCCAGTCTGCTACTCTCCAATTATATTTTTTGCTCATGATACTTTCCTTTTTTTTAGATTGTTTATGATTAACAAATGATCTCTTTGTTCATACTCGTTACGAACTGGACCATTTATTTTAGGAAGCAAATACTGATCGTGAAATATTGTTGGGCTCCAGATATAACTTCTAACTCCAGGTATCTTAATTTGACCTGGTATAGTTTTGCCTAAATCTTTTTCTTCTCTAACCCATCTCTCTAGGGTGTTACGAGTAATACCATGAACATCACACAGTTGTTGTGAATTACAATATTTAAAAGGATAGGTATATCTTTGATTAATATTCGTTTCCATAATGTGTAAACATTATGTTATTGCGTGAACTTTGTCAAGCAATAGATATCAGATTATTTGTCCCAGAGAATCTTATCTAAATGCTTCTGTGGAATATGTCTCTTTGTTCCTTCATATAAGTAATAACCCTCTTTGAAATAAGGTCTCACTCCTTTGTCTGCTATTAATTTATTAAGTAATTTCACTTCTTTGTCATGGTCAAATTCAAGGTCTGGGAAATAGCCACGAAAAAATTGTTCAAACTTTCTAGCACTTACCACACCTCTTACAGTATCAATTTTAGGTTTAAGATACATGCCTTTGTCTTCTTCTACTCTAGCCCAGATAAACATTGTAAGTCTCATCATTTTCCACTGAAACCTCATGTCAGTATCACCTTTTTTCTGATTAATAATTCTATAAGCTTCGCCAGGTGTGACTTGCATTTTTTTTAATTCATAAATAAGAAATTCCCAGTCTCTAGCACTATTACCTTTTATTTTAGGTACACTAGGACCTACCTTCATTATTTCAGTTATCTTTAATGATGTGTCTTTATCTTCTTTCTTGGGCATATGTATTCTCTATATAATTCCAAGGGATAGATCAATAACTTTAGGAGAATATTAATAAGATCATTATCTTGGTACAGCTTTCATCAATTTCTTTTGTAATTCCCACATTACAGTTGTGAATGGATAGTCTTTTGAAAAAGTTTCAATGTCATCAAAAACTTTGTGATGATATTTATTTAGATTAGAAACATCTTGCTTTTGCCACTCGTAATACTTCTTAATAAAATCTTCACCTTCATTCATTTTTGCATATTCCACCATATACTCATCAACACACTCTTGATAAAAAATCTCATAATTTTTAAGCTCTTCTCTTTTGTAGTCTATTGCCCAGTCAATTATTTTATCATTTAACATCGTAACATTTAGGGCTTTAGAGAATATAAAAATAGTTTCTAGGTGGAGTGGGTAGCTAATCTCATCAACTTTGTTATTCATTTTGGCTCTTAATTTTCCTATAGACATTAAATCTTTTGGATCATGGTTAATTTTAATCCATTCTTTTATTTTTATATCTCGTTTCTTTGTTTCAGCTATCGCCTTTGAAGGATCAATGAATAAGTGTGGATTATTATTGGCATAACTAATGAATTTAATATCAGAACAGTGAGATATAGCTTTACGATCTTTATCTTCTCTTGAACAACCAACAACAATTAAACCAATTATTAAAAAAGCTAAAATTTTAAACCTCGTTAAGTATCTTTTCATTAATTAAAAAGCTTTCTTTATTTTAATACAATAACCAGTGCTGATTATTATTTTCTTTTCCTCTTCGCTCTTCCCCCAAAATGTTTGTTCAGAACTATAACGACCTGTTAGTCTGTCAATTTGCATCATCTCTGAAACACCAGCATTGGATTTACCCAAAAGTATTTCTTTTTCTGAATACTTAACGACCTGCATATAAGTAGCCCCAACTTCAACTTTTTTGGTTTCAAGATTTATTACATAGATTGGTCTAAAGATTGACAAATCTGGATCATCATTTTTGCACTGAATAGTTATGATGTGATTATCAGCGTAAGCATTCACGCTGAACAGTAAGGAAAAAAAGATAAGATATAAGAATTTTTTCATTTAATAACTCCCATATCTTCTCCAAACGATATGATTTCTTTTTGAAACAAATCATTAAAATATTCATATGCTTTTTCTTTATCTTTTAATTCAAATTCTGTGTAATCAACAGAAGCAGTGCAAGAATAAACTCTTAAACATAAATTGGTATCAAGAAATTTATAAGCTTTAATGTGTTCTAGCTCATTAGAGTAAAGACTTACTTCTTTTTTATCTTTGTGCCAAAATTGAATTTTTATCTCTTGTGTGTGATAATTAATTTCGTCATATGTTAATTCAATTTCTAATTTTGATAGAAGACCCCTACTATTAAATAAAATACGAATTGCTTTTTGATTTTTGGTATGTTTTTTAAATAGTTTTTCTAATTTTATAAAATCATCAGCCAAGTGTTTTTCATAAACTTCCATACAAAAGTTTTGAATTGGCTTAAATAATTCTACTCGTTTTTCATATTCTAGTCTTTCTTCTTCTTCTTTTAATTTCTTTTTATTTTTTTTATCAGATAATTTTTTATCTAATTTGTCTATAAAGTCCATTAATGCAACACCCTATCCCAAACTTCAATTCTTATATACTGCCAACCTTCATCATATTGAATTTCTAAATCAAAATAATCATCTGGATCTAGGGTTCTACGAACTAAATCAATGTATTTATCTATTTTAGTATAAGACATTTTTCCTCTGAAAGTTTTCACAAAAGTTTTCATTTTTTTTCTTTTAATAGTGAAATCATTGCTCCAATAAATCCACCTGCTAACATCAAACCTATAATTCCACCAATACCATATCCTTCTGCTACACCCCAACCAAGTCCTATGCCTGCACCTGCTATGACTATTGATTTATAAAATGTTGACATAATTTTTATTATTACAATTAAGTAGGATTATAAAATTTATAATTTTTCTGTAAATATTTAGCAAGTCTTGTAGATTTTATTGATGTGTCATCAGATTGTGTTCTTAATACTATATTCTTATCTTCTTTCCTGAACTCCATTACAGCTTCAAAACCTGGAAAATTGAGTGAGTAACACCTAAAGGCAACTCCAAACATAGGCATCAAATGAAACGTAAAGTTTTCATCTTTTTTATATTGCCAGTTAAATTTATCACAATTTTTCATAGTAATTTTTTCATTTTTTTTAATCTTTTTCACTTCATAAGAGGGAGGTGTCCAAATTATCTCTTTATTTTTGAAATATTTTTCAAGATCACCTTCAACAAAATAATTTTTTTTCTTATAAATGAGATGTAATTTTTTTTTAATTTCTCTAAATCTATCTAAAATAAATTCAGCGTCAGGTAATGGATCATGCAACATTCCAAAGATCATATTATTAATGCAAAGCTTGATTTAAAATATTAACAATAACATAACGATGCTCATCATCACTCTCAACATCAAAATCTATTTGTGGATCGATATCTCCCTCAACAACATCTGCCATTAAAGTTATATAATCACCCAGTTCATTATCCGTTGCATAATAATCAAATGTTTTTTTAAAGGTTATCATTTTTAGATGAACCAAAAAAATTTAATTAGTTTTACCACAAGAAAAATACTACCAAAAATCAACAGGCCTTTAAATATATATTCAAATAACGTCTCTACAAGGTAATCAAAGCTAAAGTTATTATAAATGTATTTGATAGTTTTTCGAAATCCTGGCTTATCAATTTCTTTTTTTTTCATCAATGAAGTACTCTATCTACAACATTAACACTTATAAATTGATAATCTTCTTGAATATGCCATTCAATATAAAAATCATCATCAGGGTCTAATGCTGCTCTAGTTTTATCAACAAAATCATCAATTGCTTTGTAAGATATTTTTCCTTCAAAGTATTTTTCAATTTTTTTCATTTAATAGTTTTGGTTAGGAAATTTCTATAAAGATTTAAAGCATCATCTTTTAATTCAACTGGAAAGTTTTTTTCTTCTTTGGTTTCATTTTCATATTTTTTTCCAACTCTCCCGTAATTAATTGATAGAAATGGGTCTTCCTCTGGTTTTTTTTGTATATAGCCAAATCCTGTTGCATAATCATCATTATTTTTATAGGAAATATAACAATCAACAAACCATTCACCACTTATCATTTTTCCACCATCTTTCACTTTGGTCTTAACTTTATTGTTTGACCAATCAAATTCTTTTATTAATACACTAAAAATTTCTTCAAGTAGCTCTTGGGCTTTAGCACTTTTACCACCTAAAATTCCTTTTGCACTTTTGGGAAATTTGACACGCATTTTTTTTTCAACAGCTTCTGTTAAAACTTCTCTCTCATAGTCTGTTATTTTTGTACTATTATTAATATTATTAAAAAAATTTATAAGTTCAGTTTTAGAAAGTTCTTTTGTCTCGATATGATTTAGACTTTTCTGGGCTAGTTGAGATATTTCATTACCTTCGATATTTTTATCCATAATGTTTAATTTTTACCTCAAGATAGCATAGCCGTAATCTTTCATACATTTTTTAATAAACCCCTTTTCATCAGGTAAGATTGCTAATTTTCCAGTGTTTTGTTTAAATATATATCTGCAAGCATGTAGATCTTTCCAGTAATTTCCTGCAATATTTTCTCCAGTAGCAGGATCTTTAGAGGTTTCTGGATTGATTAAAGGTTTATAAGCACAACCAACTATCAGTGTGCTTAAAAATATAATAGTTAGAATATTTTTCATTTAAATAATACATCCACCAAAGGTTTTAATGATAAAAGTGATTTAACAATTACTTGATCAGCATCTTTATTATTGATCATGTTGTGCTTGGTAAAATAAAACTCCGCACCAAAGCCAATTTGCATATTTGAGTTTTTATTTTTAATAAATTCATAAATAATCTTTAACCATTCTTTCTGAATTTTTAATTCGGGTTTTAAAGTTGATGCAAACTCTTTAAATGCCGTTCTCATATCAAAATTAATTTCTCCATCATTAAAAGGTTTAGAGCTTTGCGTTAACCATCTTCTTTGATATGTGCCAATAGAAGGTCTAAAACCAGGATTATTACCAAAATTATTAAAATAATTTTTTGCAACATCATAAGTCATTTCTTCAAATTGATTAAATGTAAGTTTTTTAATTTTTTTTTTAAAACTTCCTCCCATTCCATTTGGAATTGTAATGGCTGCACTAGCTTTATTATGCCATAATGCAATTGTTCCATGTGGTTGGCTTGTAAATGAAGCTTTATCTTTTAATGAAGTGAATGTTAAATAATCCCAAAGTGCTCCTTCATCTTTAATACCTCTTTTTTGTTTTGCATCAATATGCATCCCAAGTTCACTTTTTAAAACATTATGACTTTTAATCTTTTTTATTAAGAGTTTTAATAATCTTTTACCTTCTAAATATGTATATTCATTTTCTTTATCAAAATGAATTCCATTGAATTCTGTTATTGAACCTTCTGTTAAATATTCGTCTTCTACCATTTTATTTTCAGCAACATTCAAATAATCTAATAATTTAAGAGACCAATTCGATTTGCTTTTTTCCTCATAAGCCCAATTATAAACTTCTTTCCAAGTAATGTGTATCCAGTTTTTTAAATTAATATTTGAGATAGGATCTTTCGTGATTGTTAGACCAAAAGTGTTATCAAAGCCTTTTCTTTTAACGGTTCGTTCATGTCTAATCAGTTGATCTTCAGTAAGCTCAAGGTTTATTTTACACTCTATAATTAAGCATTTTTCATCATTGTATATAACTCCATCGGGCAGACCTTTTTTGCCTCCTTCTAAATTTTGTAGAGATTTAAGACCTGGTAAAGTTTGTTGGTCAATTTTTAGTGAACCAACATCAGAAAAATAGTTATTACAAAACTTCTTTATAAAGCTAGACAGCAATTTTTTATCTTCATTTAAGCTAGATATTAAAGCATGAGTTAAACGGTTTTCTGGTTGAGAATATTGATCAAAGATGTTTCTCATAAATTAAAATTTTAAAATAGTTTGAACTTCATTTCTATAATTTTCTTTGCTCATGTATGTCGAATAGTGAGGAACTTTTTTTATATTATAGCTATCTTTTAAATTTCTAATCAGAACAGAATAAGCATCATTTCCAAATGCTATAATAGTTGGATTATTAGATTCTAAATCTTCTAATTCTTTTAAAAAACTATTTATGTTTTCTTTTTCAAATATTTTATTTTCTTTTAAATAACTCATCATTTTATTAGAAGCTTTTTCTGCAAAATCTTTAATAACATCTGTCATATATCCTCCCCAATATGGAGAGTTTTTAAACGCATATCTAATTTTATATGCTCCCCCAAGTGGGCCATGAAAATTTTCAAAAGGCTTATTAAGCTCATCTCTTTTAGATATATTTAATCCCACAAGAATAATATTAGGATTTAATTGTGATAAAATATTTTTATCTTCAAAAATACTTAAGTTGTCCATATTGCTTTTTGGCTTATCACCTTCTTCGGCCCAAATAGCCCAACTAGCATAATTTCCATACAACTTTTTTATTTTTTCAAAATGGATTTTGTCCATTTTATCTCAAGATTGAATAACCATAATCTTCCATGCATTTTTTAACAAATATCTTCTTGTCAGATATGCCAAGTTTCTTGACTGCCACACCAGTATTTTGTTCATGAATATATCTGCATGCATGCAAATCTTTCCAATAGTTACCTGCTATACTTTCCCCAGTAACTGGATCTTTAGAGGTTTCTGGATTGATTAAAGGTTTATAAGCACAACCAACAATTAAAAAACTTATAGATATAATCAAAAATATATTCTTCATAACTTAACCCTACCAATATTCAAATAAGGTGTCCAGTTGGTGGAATGAGGGTTAATCAATAGATTTTTTTAGCGAAGCAATTCTAGCTTCTACTTCTTTTAATGCTTTGTATATTTTATCTTTTTCTTGAGTATTTAATGATGTTCCACCTGGGCTATCAGGGTCTAAAGCTTTTTCAGTTACATCAGTCAATTTACCAATTCGGGAAACAATTTGCATAATGCTATGTGAGATAGAACTTTCTTTATTACTTTCACTTCTTTTTTTATCAATTACGTGAAGGAAGGTATTTAATAATGGAGTACCTTCATTTATCCTATCGAGAATAATATCTAATTTGACGGCATCTTCTAAATGGAGAACATTATCTTTATTGGATTGGTCTGAACATTTTCTAAAATGAGATAAGCTTTTTCCTGTTGCCGCCTTAACTTCTTCTTCTTTTAAATGTTTTAAACTATGAGCTAATGCTTGTTCAATGGTTCCAAAGTCTCTTACTACAGTCATAAAGTCCTTATTTTGCTTAATGAAAAATATAAATTCTATTTCATTATACCTATTAATTATTCTCATTTATACCTTCATTATTCATATCTTAAGAAATTAACCCTTGGTCGATCTCTCTCTTCCAGGGGTTTTTTTTAGTGAAAAATCTAATTTTTATTTCATTAAAACTCATCCCCTAAATTTAGTAATTTTATTGAAAAGGAGAAAATATGAAAAAAATAATAATAATAATGTTACTGTTACAAGCCTGTAGTTATAAGCCAGTTATAGATACTGCTGGAAAATCAGGAACTTTTAATACAGATCAAGCAAAAGAAATAACAAACGATATTCAACATTGTAAAACAATAGCTAAAGACAACTCTACTTTTGTCGGGAATATTGTTTATTGGTCTTTAAGTCCAACAATGGATACTAAAAAGGAATCGTTGATCAGAAAATGTCTAATTAACAGGGGACACAGTGTGTTAAACTAAAATGAAAAAAGAAGTTATTTATTTTGACGCTGGTGCATACGGACCCTTTGCAAAATGTGAGCTGATAAATGGTTATCTAGAATCAGACTATATGAATATGGATGAAGAGATGCCTGGTGAAATAAAAAAGGTAAAATTAGATGAATCTAAAATATTGTATTTTTGGAAAAGAATTGATGAATTAAATGTTTGGAATTGGAATAAAAGATATGAAGATGAAATGGCAATAACCGATGGATATACTTGGGAAGTAAAATTAAGAAATAGAGATGGAAGAGCAAAATATTCAACTGGATATGAAAAGTTTCCAAAAACGTTTAAAAAATTAATTAAAGAGTTAAATATACTGTTTGGAGTAAGTATTAAATTCTAAATTAAATTATGGTAAATTAAACTATGAATATTAAAAAGATTATTCAAAGTTCTAAATCCTGGAAAGATTTAAACAAGACTTTAGAGGGCTTTACTAAATCTAAACGTTCAAAACTTGCAGGAGATATTTTTGAGTATTTAACCAAACTCTATTTAGAGACAGCTCCTCATTATAAATCTAAATTAAGAAAAGTTTATTTACTTAATGAAGTACCAAATAATATTAAAAAGAAACTAAATTTACCTAATACGGATGAGGGTATTGATTTAATAGCCGAAACTTTTGATAAAGAATACTGGGCCATTCAATGCAAATATAGATCTGACCCTAATGAAACATTAACTGTTAAGGGAGACTTATCTACTTTTAACAATTTAGCTTTTACGTATTGTAAGAATATTACTCACGCAATTGTTTGTGCAACAGTTAACAAACCTCCAAAGAAGATAAAGTTATTAAAGAGTATTGGTTTTGAAACATTAGAAACTTGGCTTGCTTTAGATGATGGGGATTTATTTACTCAAATAAAAGCAAAAACTGTTGGTAAAGTTTATAAACCAACTATTTTAAAACCTAGGCCTCATCAAGTTGTTGCTATTAAGAAAACAATTGAACATTTTAAATCTAATGAACGAGGTAAAATTATTATGCCTTGTGGAACAGGTAAAAGTTTAACTGCATTTTGGATAGCAAAACAAATGGGAGTTAAGTCAATATTAGTTGCCGTTCCAAGTTTAGCCCTACTTCAACAAACTTTAAAAGTTTGGACTAGAGAGTTTTTAATCAATGGAATTGAACCTGAATGGTTTTGTGTATGTAGTGATGGAACCGTAAAAGATGAACAAGATGACTATGTAACTGATACTGCTGATCTTGGTATTAAAGTTGATACGGATCCAAGTTTAATTAAACAATTTCTAAAGAAAAAGACATCAAAGATAAAAGTAGTCTTCACTACTTACCAATCTGGAAGAGCCACAGCAAAGGGATCAAAAGGATTTACGTATGACCTTGGTATAATGGATGAAGCTCATAAGACAGTTGGATCTAAAACTAAAGAGATGGCTCATCTACTGCATCAAAAATATGTGAAGATTAAAAAACGTATCTTTATGACTGCAACAGAGAGATTATTTAGAGGGGATAGCGATGAGTTTATGTCAATGGATGATCCTAGAGATTATGGAGATTTAATGTATGAGTTAAGCTTTAAGGATGCAATTAATTCAAAGCCACCTATTATTTCTGACTATAAAATAATCACTTTTGGAATAACAACACCAGAGATACAGGAAATATATGAATCTAATAAATACCTAGAGGTTAAGAAGGTATTAAAAGATATTACAGCAAGAGAGTTTGCAACAGCTATTGCATTAAGAAAAGCAATTAAGAAACTAAAAATTAAGAACGCTATATCATTTCATAGATCAATAAGAAGAGCTGATAACTTTAGAGTACAGCAAGATCTAATTACAAAGATTTTTCCATCATATGGAAAGCTTAAATCCTTCCACGTTCGAGGAGATATGCCAACATCGGATAGAGCAATTCAAATGAGAAATTTTGCTGAAGGTGAAGGGTTAATGACTAATGCTAGGTGTTTAACAGAAGGTGTGGATTTACCCGCAATTGATTGTGTAGTTTTCACTGATCCAAAGAGAAGTAAGGTTGATATTGTTCAAGCTGCTGGACGTGCGCTTCGTTTATCTAAAGGAAAAAAATTTGGTTACATACTAATTCCAATATTTATTCCAGATGGAGCTGATTTTAATGAAGCTGCTGAAGAACAAGGGTTTGATGATATTGCATTGACCGTTAGGGCTTTAGCAACAACAGACACAAGAATTACTGAATATTTAAGAGTAATAGCAGAAGGTAAAAAACCTAAAGGTGGATCTCCAGTTGATGGAATAACTTCAGTAAATAGTCTTTATAAAATTGAAGCAGAGGAATTTGATAAAGCTATTAAATTAAAGGTTTGGGATAAGGTTGCTGTTGTTAACTTCAGAAAATATGAGGACGCAAAAAAATATGTTCAACAAAAAAAAATATATTATTTAAAAGATTTCAGAAAACTCAAAATTCAAAACAAAATTCCAAAAGATATTCCTTATAATCCTAATCAAGTTTATATAGATAAGTGGGTAGATTGGGGAAATTTTCTTGGAACAGGAAGAGTTCATAATAAAAATAAAAAATTCATCTCATATAAAGAAGTTAAAAAATTAGTTAGATCTCATAATATTAAAATTTCAGCTGATTATTATAGTTTTTATAAATCTTATGAAAATAAGCATTTAATTCCTGCGATTCCAAACAGATCATATAAAAACAAGGGTTGGAAAAACTGGATTGATTTTTTGGGCACTAATAGAGGTGTGTCAAGTGAATATCTAAATTACACTGATGCTAGGAAGATTGCAAAAAAATTAAAATGTAAATCACTTTCAGAATACATAATAATTGGAAAAAAAAATAAACTTCCTTATGGTTTACCCAAGTACCCTGGCAAAAGAGTTTATGGTAAAGACTGGGTATCACTTGGTGATTTTTTAGGAACTGGAAGAATTGCCGACCAATACAAAAAAGATATATTTGTTAAATTCAATGAAGCTAAAAAAATCATAAAAAAATTTAAACTAAATAGATATGTAGATTTTTTAAATTTAATCCAATTTAAAAAAAAACCAAACACCATTCCTTCCAGTCCACAAACTTATTATATCAAACAATGGAAAGGTTGGCCTGATTTTTTAGGCAAGAAAAAGTAATTATTTACTCCGTTTCTCAATGCAGGCTAAATGACTAGATTGTTTATTTGATATCTAGGATTTATGCAGTTCTTTTGTGTTTAGCAAAGTCAAATAATGTGGCTACCTTATCGGCATCTTTTTGAATAACTTCTTTGTGAGATTTATAATAATATCTATCTAGTGTATCTTCATTTAAGTGACCAGTTAATCTAATCATATGTTCTGAAGATAGATCAGCTTCATCTTTACCAATCGTTGAGTATGTTTTTCTAAACATATTTTGTGTACCTTTTATGCCAGCAAGTTTTCTAATATCTTCCCAGCAGTGATGAACAGTCTTCATTTTAGTCATCTCTGTATTGATAAAATTCATGTCATGTCTCATCTTTTTGGGCCATCTAAATCCAGGGAATATCCAAGGGACATCTTTAATCTTCTCAAATCTAGGGTCTGTTTTTAATCTTTGTAAGTTCTCTAATATCATTGCCACTGGTTCTGTAATTGTTATGAATTGATCTACTTGTCTAATCTTATGAGTATGAGCTGGTAGGTGTATTTGTCTATTTGCATAATCAATATATTGTTCTTGGATTTTCATTAGCTCTGGTTTTCTTCTCCCAGTAAACATTTCCATCTGAATTAACTGTACTTGAAAAGGATATTGTTCCTCAAGTTCTCTGCTGGCCTTATAAATCTTTTCTAGTTCTGGCAATTTAAAAGAGCTATCTGACCCTGGAGTTCTTTGTGTAATTACAGGCTTTTTGTTGGGAACTTCAAGAACAGGATTTTGTCCAGGCTTATCACCTAATAATCCAGTGTCTTTAGCAAAGGTCCACAACACTTTGAGTGAATACAATATCTGAATTTTAGTTCCATATCCTGCGAACCCAGAAACAAATCTTTTAATAGCTCCAACATTAAAGTCCTCCATAAGAAGTTTACCAAATTGGTCATCATCATATAACGATCTGTAACCATTAGGATTTCTAGTTTTGGATTTCTCTAATAGAAAATGTTTAGGGTCTCCTGGTGGAAATTTCTTAAACAATCCTCCCCAACCATCAACTACTTTTGCTTTTTTATTTCTTCTTGAATATGTTTTATTCACTCTGAATTCAACATAACCAGAGCCATCATTGTGATCTCTATATCTTAAGTGAGCAGTTCTCCAGCTATAACCAATAAGAACACGAACAACATTAGCAATAGTTTTAGCAGTTAAAGTACCACCCATTTTCTGCCTAGGAAATCCAGCTATACAAAGCAGTTCTATTGTTTCTCTTACTGTTTTTTTCTGGCTATCTTTGAACTGTGATTTAGTTATTTTAGTTTCTTCATCAATCTTTGTAAGCTTTGGGTCTATTATCCATAGGCCTTTGTCGTTTGTGTGTTTGTCGTGGATATCAAATAGTTTAACACTAACTTCTTTGACACCAAATCCAGGTCCATAAGTTCCTAGTGTGTAGGGTCTATATTTATTCTGAAACCAGTATCTTAATATAAAGTATTTTGATTTAGTTGCTTTAGACATCTGAAGTGTTAGGCCCTTAAGATGTGACTTAAGAGGAACATTGAAGGGAATAGTTTTGTGTCGTAGATTACCAAAGGTAGGTAAATAATTATCAATGGCTTTATTATTGAACTGTAAAGTCTTTCTTTGTTTAGGTAATATTGCAAAAGAAAAGTTAGTATCTCTTTTGTTGGCAGTTCCCTTACTCGGAATTGTTGGTGGTTTGTCTATAAGTTTCTTCATTAGTAATACCCAATCACTACAACAACTTTTTTAAAAAGACAAAATAAACAAATGACTTTTAGGTTAACGAAGGGTAACGAAGTCTAGGTAGTTTTTACTATTACAATCTGTGTCAAAGAGAAGTTTGGCAACTCATATAAAGATATTCCTGATGAAAAGTTTCAAGAAGTTGTTGATTACATTAACTTTTTGAAAGAGAACCCAAGTTAAGCAAGAGAACATTTTGTTCTCACTTGGAAAATAGTCTAGTTATAGTCTAGTCTGTCCCAGATAATCCTATAACCCAGAACCACGATCCCTAAAAGTTTTTTCATTTATTTAGAATTATATCTAGCACAAATTTTGTTACCTTCTGGATCACGGACATAAGCGTAATAATTGCCATCAGTTCTTATTCCTGGTAATCCTTCATTAACGCCACCATTTTCTAATGCAATAGCATGGAAGCTATCAACTGCTTTAGTTGAATCAACCATAAATGAAATCATTGTGCCATTACCATAAGTAGCTGCTTCTTTATTATGGGGCTTTGTTACATAAAACTCTATTTGTTCAGGGCTATTATTTTGGGCATAACAAATATATTTATCTGTAGTTTTTA
>Ga0208646_1000447_pt1 | contig 26554 bp, 21 predicted proteins | sample AntAceMetag02UK8_FD_184762 | JGI IMG/M metagenome (GOLD analysis project Ga0208646, IMG submission 184762) | Saline lake microbial communities from Ace Lake, Antarctica - Antarctic Ace Lake Metagenome 02UK8 (SPAdes) (version 2) | ecosystem: Environmental > Aquatic > Non-marine Saline and... | reverse complement strand
GATCACTTAATTCGCGGAGATCGGTCACAGGCACCCGATTAGCCTAATGAAGGGACCGGCGCGGGTATGTTTGCCCGCTGGTAGCGGGGGGACCCACGATTGGGCTTGATTGGGCTTGATTGGGCTTGATTGGGCTTGATTCGGCTCGATTGAGGCTCATTGGACAGATTTTTCGGAAATTTTCTGAGTTATGTCATCAAAGTGATATCGCATTGATGACATATTTGTAATCCTGCTCCATATTTCACGGGGCTAATTTGTGGAGTCCGGAGTCAAGGTGCCAAAGACGGAGGCGCTCGTGATCCCACCCTGGAATCTCGCCCCATTTTCCGTTGGCGGAATACCGGTAAGCCAAATCAGCACGTAGCGACCAGATACCGGCCGGGGGGCGCGCAGATCAATTTGTGGACCGGCGTCATCAATACTGACTAACTTTGTCCACAAGTCCGGATCGGGCAAGATTTCATTTGACACTCGAACTTGCAGGTCGGTTCCGTAACCGACCAAACCCAAAGAAACGCCGGTGACATCCGCTTCTTCACCGAGATCCAAGATCAAGCCGACGCCGCCCTTTTTACCCAGCGTTGCGGTTTTATAGGTTTTGGTTGTCCAAGCGGTGACGGCGTCACCATCAATTGCCCGCGAAGCACTTTTTTCCCGTTCGGTACCCAAGACTCCATTGGGTGGGCCACCACGCGGGTCGAACGAGCGAACGGACTCAATGGGAATGGTGACGGTTGTGTTGCCCACCTCAACTTCAAGAAATGGAGTCGCTGGGCTCGTCAATATTTCACTCTGGTCGACAACGTTCCCATCGGAACCTATTTGAGGCACAGTTGAGTTCGCTCCGCTGAGAAGTTGCACACCTAATAATGAGACTGCGACTACCGCGGCTGCCGATACGGCGACACCGATCGCTCGCTTTGCATAACTGGTTGGCGACGTGCGTTGTGAGATACCGACAGGCGCTCGCACAGTTGTTGTGCTTAGAGGTGTGAGATAGTCACGAGCCGAAGCAATTGCGTTCGCGAAACCGAGTGAGTCTTGAATTCGGGTTACGCCACGGGACTTACTTGCACCAATCACACTGCGGCTTACAACGTCGTCGACAGCTCGCGGAATGCTGGCCTTAACCCTGGAAGGCAATGGTATGTCCTTGCCCGCTTTGGGTGAGAATGGAACGTGCACACTTAACGCCGGGTCAGGATTCTTTTCATTAGAGTAAACGGGATACGGCCAAAGACCGGTCGTGAAGCAGTAGAGCACGGAGCCTAGTCCGTTAACGTCTTTGGCAGTCGACGAATCCGGCACGGTTTGTGTCTCAAATAATGGACCGAATAGGGCGTGGTCGACGGCCAGGCCACTAATCAAAATTTCAGAGTTCTCGGTCAAAAAGACACAGCTCGGGCGCAGTCGACCGTGTTCAAGATTGATCTTGAGACACGCATTCAAAGCCCAGGCAATGTTGGAGACCGAGTCAAGTGAGAACTCGGCGTCGAATAACGAAGTTTCTATAGTGTTTACGGCAAGGTGCAGTGGCGTACCCGTGCACCATTCACTAATAATTGCGGTGTAAGCGGGGTCTTCGTCCGTGCTACCGATGTCGAGGATGTCGAGGACGCGCAATAACCGACGGTCGTCAGCCATTGCCGCAGCTTGAGCGGCGCCCAGCACTTTCACCAAACGCTGGTCTTGAGTGCGCATTAACCGAATTGCGATATTTCGATCCAAAATTTCGTCACGACCCCGCCAGAGTTGGACGGTAAATTGGCCAGTGGTTGAGGACTCGTGCTCGCTAACCACTTCTAACAGCGTGTAGCGGTTGAACTTGGTTCCTGAACCGATCACGTCTTCACCCTAGGCCCCAGTTTTTCACGGATCACGCGGAAGGCGAGGGTGATCTCCTGAACTCGAAAGAGCCAAGCAAAAGCGAGGTAACTGATCGTTCCACTTAAGACAACCAAAACTAATCGAATTAACAGTGTTGTTTTGTCGGAATAATTTACCGGATCGGTTTCACCGAAAAAGAATTCATTGAGCCTGCTCTGTGTGAACAGCATGACCACCACGGACAGGGCGCCAACAATCACCATTCGGCCGATCGATCCGATCGTTGACTTAGATGAGAGTCCGCCAAGTTTGCGCGCCAGGACAACCCATGCAATGGCGAGACCTACCCAGTAAGAAATGCTGTAGCACAGTGCGATGTAGGTGATCTGAACTCCTTCTCCGGAGAGTAAACCGAAGATAGGGACCAGTAGTCCAAGAAAAACAAGTGAAAAAACAATGGTGATAAAAAACGGGGTGCGAGTGTCTTCTAGTGCGAAAAATCCGCGAAGCAGGACGTAAAAGAGAGTAAACGGGAGCATTCCAAGCATGAAAATTGAGATCACTGCGCCCAGAATTTGGGCTTGGGCGGTTGTAGCGGCGCCAAAATCAAAAAGTAAAACGGCGACCGAGGTGCCACCCACCAAGAGCATGGCCGTTATGGGGATTATCAAAAATGAGACCAGTCGCATTGCTCCAACAAGGTCACGTGAGACTTGTGTGAGTCTGCCTGCGTGAGCCACTCGGCTGAGGGCCGGTAGCAGAGCCGTTATGACGGAAACGGTGATAACGCTATGGGGCAACATAAAAACCAAATGAGCTTTTTGGTAGGTGGTGAGACCCGCCGCCGCCGCGCCGGATGCGATTGCGTTCAGGTTCGCTTGGGTAGCAAACCGGGTGATCACCAGGTACGTCAATTGGTTGACGAGTACGAGCCCGATTGTCCACGTGGCCAGTTTCCCAGCCTTGCCCAGACCGTGCCCTCGCCAATCGAACCGTGGCCGCCAAACGTATCCGGCACGAAAAAGAACCGGGATCAGAATGAGTGCTTGGACGACAACACCCAACGTGGTACCCAAACCAAGTAACCAGACTTGACCCGAGGTGAGGTTCCCGTCAGCCGCTGCACTGGTCCCAGCGAAGTAGATAAATAGGAGGAAGGCTGAAATCGCAACAATATTGTTCGCGATCGGTGCAAACATTGGTGCACCGAATTTTCCGCGAGTATTTAACACTTGACTGAACATTGTGTAAATGCCATAGAAAAATATTTGCGGTAAACACAAGCGTGCGAAGGCCACAGCCAAATCAAATTCATTTTGCGGATAGTCGCTTGGTGTGTACAGGTTGACAATCCACGGCGCCGCAATAATTGAAATAATAGATAGGGCGAGTAGGACTATGGCGGTAATCGTGATCAGTCGATCGGCGTAAGCGCGCCCGTCATCTGCATCGTCTTTCATTTTGCGAACGAGTTGTGGGATGAAAACTGCATTTAATGCGCCACCAAGAATCAAAATATAAATCATGTTGGGTAGCGAGTTACCCAATGAAAATGCGTCTGAAACTAAAAAGAATCCAAGGGCAGCCGTCATGGTGATATCGCGGGCGATCCCGGTCACACGAGATGTGACGGTGCCCGTGGCCATAATGGTGCTGGGACCCAGTAGCGCCCGTTCAGACATGTGGCCCATTCTTCTGTGAATCCGAGCGAGCGCCGGTAGCAACCTTGTGAACGCGCCGGGTGATTCCTACGACAACGAATAAAACAATCGCAGCGAATGCGGCGCCAACCACCCAGGCTGCCGCGCGGGCATAGGCCGTTGACACAAGTTCAATACGAGCAGGCACCCCGAAATCCTCACCTTCAGGAGTGAGCAGCGCAACGCCAGCACTTAAAGTTCTTCCACCGATAACCGTGGCTTCAAGTTCGACACTGACTTTTTTACCAGGCTCGATCGTGATGTCGTATAGCGGATCGCTTTCAAGACGCGCGCTGGGAATTCCGCGCAACTGTACGCCGATTGTCACGGAGCGGTCGAGGTCGTTGGCGATTGTCACGGGGACCAATCCGCTTTCACCGGAGAGTGTGATTGTTCCTTCTGAAAGCGCATAGACCTTATTGATTTGTTCCCGCAAACTTTGCGAGATACTGGTGACCAATTCCTGACCCGTCGCGGGTTCCAAACGCCAAGCACTCGACTGAGCTCGGAGAATCGCTTCGGCGTAGGCGTCGGTTATTCCACTCGGGTTGTCCAGTACCGCGGTGAACGAAGCCAACTCCTCACTGGCTTCTTGGACTTTTTCTAAATAAGAGGCCGGCAATTCGGCGCCCTGTGCTTTGGGACCGTAGCCACCTCGCTCGCGCGCAATGTCGGTGCTGTTTTCACTGAGTAGGTCAGAAAGGGTCGCCGAGTCCAGCCAGGGAACATTCCCAGTTGCATCTAATAAAGCATTGAGGGCTTCGGTTGCCGGATTCCAATGAATGTCTTGGGGACCGGCGACGATCATCCGTGAGGCCGAATCATTAGGGATGAGTTGACTCATAACAACGGTTTCGGCCAGGAAACGTTGACGCATCAGGATTGCATTGGACTGGGAAGTTTGTGGCAGTGCCAGAGTTGTACTCAAACTTGGATCAATAAGGACCGCGTTCATGCCACCGTAGGTTGTCCCCAAAACACCTAGCCCGGTTGAAACGATGTCGGGGTTTGATGGTGGAAGGGCGGTACCGCGAAGGATCACGGTACGAACCCCACTTGAAGCGAGTAGATCACCCGTCCTCTTATTTAATCTCCCGCTGGGCGCCCAGTACAGCGTCCCATCAACGCTTTGACCAAGCACACTTGATGCAACAATTCCCGCCATCGTGGTTGAGCGAACTACGTTGGTGTCCAGACCGGTGCGTGTTACGGCGCCCGCATCAATGTCGGCGTACGGGATCACTCGAAGTGGTAGTCGATCAGCGGAGGTGGTGGCTACATCAAACGAACTCTGACTCGAAGCAAGTGCAAGCCCAAGCCGGTCCAACCATTGACCTGCGCTCTGAGACAAGTCACCAACATAAGTGGAGTCACCGCTACGGACCTGGTAACCGCCGGATAGGTCTTGGGCGGCCTGAAGTAATTGGGGATCCGCGATCCAACTTACCTTGCTCGAGTTGTTCGCCGCAATATTGAGAAGCGAATCTAATCGGCCGCCGGGAGCCAAGGATCGTGGAATTCCTTCATTCAATAAAACACCGTTGGCTTCTTGGGCCGGATAGTCGGCAAGTGGCCACAGCCACACGAGGTCGATCGGGTTCGACTTAGGCCCCATCCAGGGAAGAAATGTTCGGACGCCACCTTGGCGGCTGACGTTTCCTCCCCCATTGACTCCCAGAATTTCAACCATCACGGCGTAGACGCCGTCTCGCCCAAGCGGTAGTTCATTCACCGGGATGGCAATGTCGAACCTAGCTTCGTCACCCGGTTTCAAAGCGTCACTCACCTTGACTTTGGTTCGATTGAGGAAGTAGTCAATCGGGTCAATTTCTGGGTTGAGTTCAAGGTCGGAGACCTTGGTGATCTGGGCGCGTTCATCAACCGGGCTGGCCGAGATCCCCAGCCGGGCGGACACATTATTCACCGTCGAACCTGAGGAATTCAGCAATTTGCCGGAAACCCGCAGGGTGTCACCCGGTTGCGGCGCGACCGGTGTTAGTCGATCTAGGACCACAGCAACGACCGAACCTGCGGGGTTTGCGAGCGCCGGTGTTGCCCCGAGACCGATGAAGCCAAGGCTGGAAACCACAAAGGGGACGACAACCAAGAGTAAGCGGTGCCACGGGGGGATTGCCTCGCCCAAGAACACCATGTAGCGAGGATAAACGCAAAGGGTGAGTAGCCTTGGCTGCCGTGTCCACTTCCCAAGAGCGTCAAGCACTCGAGAGCCTGGCCCCGGTCGCCGGTTTACTCTTCGAATTGGGCACCCTTTTTCGTGAATCTGGCTTCGAACTCGCGCTGGTTGGCGGTCCGGTCCGGGATGCTTTTCTCAGTCGGACCTCTCCATTGGCCGATCTTGACTTCACTACCAGCGCACACCCGGTCGACATTAAACGGATTCTGGGTGGGTGGGCCGAGAACACTTGGGACACCGGAATCACGTTTGGCACGATCAGCGCGAGTAAGGACGACCGACAGATTGAGATCACGACCTATCGCACTGAGAATTACAATGCAGACTCACGCAAGCCCGACGTTGAATTTGGAACCGAGTTAGCCGCTGACCTTGGCCGCCGGGATTTCACCGTCAATGCGATGGCACTGAAACTTCCAACCTTGGAGTTCGTCGATTTATTTGATGGTTTGAAAGACTTAGAAAGTAAAGTCTTAAAGACTCCATTTACCGCAGCACAATCGTTTTCTGATGACCCACTGCGAATGATGCGAGCTGCTCGGTTTGCTTCTGCGTTGCAGTTTTCAATTGCAGTCGAGGTGATTGAAGCGATGCGAGAGATGGCGTCGCGGTTGGAAATTGTTTCGGCGGAGCGAATCCGCGAGGAGTTAATCAAAATTGTCATGTCTAATCATCCACGCGTTGGTTTAACCGTCATGGTGGAAACTGGACTAGCCGAATACGTATTACCCGAGTTGCCACTGCTGCAACTAGAGGAGGATGAGCACCACCATCACAAGGATGTCTATGAACACACACTTAAAGTGCTGGAGCAGGCAATTGATCTGGAAACCAGACACGAACCGCAACTCCCCAACGATCTGATCCTTCGGTTGGCGGCTCTACTGCACGACATCGGAAAACCTAAAACCCGCAAATTTGAGTCCGATGGCAGAGTCTCTTTCCACCACCACGAAGTTGTTGGTGCTCGCATGACGACAAAGCGGATGAAGGCACTGCGTTTTAGTAACGAACAGATTGATGAAGTGTCGAAACTGGTCGAATTGCATTTGCGGTTCCATGGTTATGGAACCGGCGAGTGGAGTGACTCTGCTGTCCGTAGGTACGTTCGCGATGCTGGAACGCAGTTAACTCGACTCCATAAGTTGACGCGTGCCGATTCAACGACTCGTAACAAGCGCAGGGCTGCCACACTGCAAGCCGCTTACGACAGTTTGGAAGAACGCATTGTGCAATTGCAGGAACAGGAAGAACTTGATGCCATGCGACCTGATCTTGATGGAGCTCAAATCATGGAGATCTTAGGAATAGGACCGGGCCGTGAGGTCGGGGAAGCCTATAAATTCCTGATGGAACTTAGACTTGATCAGGGACCTCAACCTCAAGAGTCTGCTCGACTACAACTACTTCAATGGTGGTCCGAGCGCGGATAAGTATTTCCAATCCGGTCCAAATGCCAGCCATGAGTAGTGTGAACAGGATTCCGCTGAAGGCGCCGAGGTAAGTACCGCTGAGTAAGAACACCAACCAAATAACGACTATTGCCCAGCGAATAATTGGCGCGTAGGGCTCTAACTTCACACCGGAATTCAGTCCGGTTCGATCCGCAATCTCACGCAGCCCCCGATTGAAGTGACCGCGAATGTAGCTGGCCGAGTTGGTGCGACCGGCAAGCCAACCTCCGAGAATCACGATCACGCCGAGTGCAAATAATGCTTGTAGACCAGAGAACAGGTAGGCGAGGAAAGTTTGGTAAACCACAACGGCAGCGCTGGCAAAAATACTACCCTCGAATTGATTGGTAACCGCACTTTCACCCAGGACGGTGGTCGCATGCAGCGCAATGGCTGACCCGATAACAGCAATACCAACCGCAACGGTAGTGCGTGCTCGACGCCTGGCCAACAGAATTGCCGAAATAAACATGGCCGCGATCAGAACCATGATCCAACCCAGAAATGGTGCGGAAAATGCGTAGAAGGTCCTTGCCTGGGTGAGAGCCGGGACGCTCATCAAAACAAATTGTCGATCCGTCGTTGGGACGGTGACATTGGCCGCGAAGGAAATCCCACTCTCGACCAATTTGTCTTGGGCGATTTTGATCACGGAATCAAGGTTGAGGACTACCTCATCACCATTGAGCTCGATGGGACCACTTGGCTCATCTTTTAAAAGCGCAATGAATCCTTTTTGGGCTGCTTTATTGAGTTCCAACCAAGCCTTGGTGAATGCATCAGAGGTGACGAAAGTGTCGACCGCGCTACCGATCAAGCCGTTGATCCCGGTGGCAATAGGTCCGGCTAGTCGATCGGTCACCGCATTTTCCGGCAAGATCCCACCAAGGAAATCAGAAACGATTGATTCGGTATCTACTTGCTCCACGATTGCGTCGGTGACGACTTCGGCGAACGCCGTTTGAACTTCTGGGCTGGCACCGATGGGACCTACGGTCTCGATGTAACGCTCGGTGTCAACGATCGTGGAGTTAGCCCAGTGACCCGCAACCGAGATCGGAGTCAGGATCGTGGCGAGTACAAAAACGATGATCGAGAAAATAGTCCGAGGACGGACCCGATCCCGAGTAACTGGACTGCGCTGGTACTGCTCGGTGGCCCCATTAGACATCCCTGAACCCTACTGAATTGCCTTGCGACCCGTATTCCAATACCAGAAACTGGTCAATGCCAAGAGGACCCCGACGGCGATGTACAGAATTGGGGCGACTCCAGTTACGGGGGCAAGGAGTGCTACCAAGATGATTCCGGAGACGAGAGCGACATTCACAATCATGTCAAACAGGGAGAAGACCCGACCCAAACTCTCGTCTGGAATCTTGCGTTGAATGACCGTGTCCGAGCACACTTTGACAGCTTGGCCGGCGAAACCGAGACTGAATCCGGCGAGGAGTAGCAGTGGCAAGTTTTGATTTGTTGCGGCGAATGCGAAAAATACCATGCCAATTGATGCTTGGCCCACCGCCAAGGCCGACCAGTGTGGGATTCCAATCTTGCGGGTTACCCAAGGAGTAAGGATTGCTGCAATCAGCGCAGCGGTTGCAGCAAAGCCGGAGAGGATCGCAAAGTCAGCGAGTGCGGCATTGGCATTAGAGCTTTGGTGGAATGTATTGCGAAGTAGGAGTAATGCGCCGGCAGTGATCACGCCAAATGAAATTCTGTTAAAGGCAACTAGTAGAAGCGCTCTGGCTGCATCACGGTGTGAATTCAGTGAGCGAACACCGGAAACCAGATCCCCGGTGACACCGCGTAGTGAATCAACCATTGAGTATTTCAGTTGGTGGTTTGGACCGAGCGCGTTAACGGCAAATGTGCGCGCAATAAATGCGGCTGAAATAAATGTCCCGACGGAGAATAGAAGCAGTGCGACACTGCCGGAGTCACCACCACCGAATACCTCCCGGATTCCCAAGCCTGTCGTCGCCCCAACAACGAAGGCGATGGTTCCCGAGGTAGGCGTTAAAGCATTTGCCGTGATGAGTTCTTTCCCGGTGACCACATGTGGAAGTGAGGCGGACAACCCAGCCAGAATGAATCGACCAACACCTAAAACTGCGAGTACAGAAATTCCAAGGATGACCGTTTCGCTGCCAGATAGGACGGCGGCAATAACGGGGACCGTGATAAGTGCTTTCAGTAAGTTTGCTCGAACCAAAATATTGCGTCGCATCCAACGATCAAGAAAGACTCCGGCAAACGGACCGATCAAAGAATAAGGGAGTAGCAGAATTCCGAAGGCCACTGCGATTGCGGCAGCATTGGGTTCACGTTCGGGTGAGAAAAGAACAAAAGAAGCAAGTGCGGCTTGAAAAAAGCCGTCACCGAATTGGCCAACGAGACGAGTACTGTAAAGGGCCCGAAAATCTTTCCGGTGAAGCAGAGACCGAACAACCGGTAACGCCCGCATTGAACAGACGCTACCGGTTGCTAAGGAGTTATCTTTCGATGGTACCGGCGATAAAGTCTTCGACCGCCTGCTTCGCTTCGGAGTCGTTGTACTGCACGGGAGGTGATTTCATGAAGTAACTGGAGGCTGACAGGATCGGCCCACCAATCTTGCGATCCATAGCGATTTTTGCCGCACGAACGGCGTCAATGATCACACCGGCGCTGTTGGGTGAATCCCATACTTCGAGCTTGTACTCCAGGTTTAGGGGAACGTCACCGAATGCGCGACCTTCAAGCCGCACAAATGCCCACTTGCGATCATCCAGCCAGGCGATGTAGTCCGAGGGACCAATGTGGACGTTTTTCTCACCCAGGTCGTGTGAGAGCTGGGAGGTAACCGACTGGGTTTTTGAAATCTTCTTCGACTCGAGGCGATCGCGCTCCAACATGTTCTTGAAGTCCATGTTGCCACCAACATTGAGCTGGTAGGTGCGGTCAACAATGACGCCGCGGTCTTCAAACAACTTGGCTAAAACTCGGTGGGTGATTGTTGCACCGACCTGGCTTTTAATGTCGTCACCAACAATTGGCAGACCGGCATCTTCGAACTTCTTGGCCCACTCGGGTGTACCGGCAATGAAGACCGGAAGTGCGTTAACGAATCCGCAACCGGCGTCAATTGCGCACTGCGCGTAGAACTTGGCTGCAGCTTCTGAGCCAACGGGCAGGTAGCAGACAACAACGTCAACCTTGGCGTCTTTGAGAGCCTGGACAACGTCAACTTCGGCAGCGTCAGACTCGGTGATTGTCTCGCGGTAGTACTTACCGAGACCATCGAGTGTGTGACCGCGTGAGACCTTGACGCCGGTGCTGGGAACGTCGCACAACTTAATCGTGTTGTTCTCGGAAGCACCGATTGCGTCGGCAAGGTCCAGACCGACTTTTTTGGAGTCAACGTCAAATGCGACAACGAAGTTGACGGCATTAACGTGGTAGGGGCCAAACTGAACGTGCATGAGTCCGGGGACAAACTCACCTACCTTGGCGTTCTTGTAGTACTCCACGCCCTGAACCAGGGATGCAGCACAGTTTCCAACACCAACAATTGCTACGCGAATTTCTCCGCCGGATTGTGAACTCATTTCTTACCTTTCCTGGGTTACTTTCTCTTGATCAATTAATTCTGTGAGCCAGCGCACTTCGCGCTCGGCCCCTTCGAGTCCGTGCTTTTGAAGTTGAAGTGTGTAAGCATCGACGCGCTCTTTGCCGCGCGTAAGGGAATCACGTAACGCCTCAACGCGCTCTTCAAGTCGTGAGCGCCGACCTTCCAGGATGCGAAGGCGGGTTCGTGCTTCGGTTGACGAGAAAAATGCTAGGTGGGCGGCGAAGCCTTCGTCCTCCCACGCTTCGGGTCCGGGCTTATTCGCCCATTCACCAAAAATTTCCTTGCCTTCAGCCGTGATCGCGTAAACAATGCGGGCGCGCTTACCGGAGAGCGCCGGCGCGGTGCTTTCGATGGCTGGCGTGAGTGACTCTTCCTCGATCATGCCCGAGGCGTTCATCCGCTTGAGGGCTGGATACAAAGAGCCATAGGAAAGTGCACGAAATGGACCAAGAACCGTTGTGAGCCTTTTCCGTAATTCATAACCATGCTGGGGGCCATCACCGAGGACGCCTAGGATCGCGAAGCTCAAGACATCGCGGCGGCTACTCATGAAGGGTAATATATCGGATCGATATATCTAATGCACATTATCCCCAAATTCAGGATTGGGTTTAAACTTGTCCCATGGCTCAGATGCGCAAACAGGGAGTGAGAGGTCGGGTTGCTCGAGGCGAATCAACCAATAAACCCCCCAAAAGAGGTCCGATTCCAACTCCTGAACCTGTTTCTGAACCACAAAAACCACGAAATGTGGTGGATTACGGACTTTCGCGGGCAGCCGATGTCACAAAATTACACCGAGGGGGTGCGCTCACCAGTGATTTTTGTGAGGCAGACCCCTATTTACTTAAGGCCGCCAAGTTTCACGGGGAGCGGGCCAAGGGCAACTGCCCGGCCTGCAAGAGCAAACAACTCGTGGATTTGCACTATATATACGGTGATGAACTGGGCCCCTATGCCGGAAGAATCCGCAAGGCCGAGGAATTGCCCCCGATGTGCAGCAAATTCGGTGAATTCCGGGTCTACGTCGTGGAAGTGTGCCCAGATTGCCATTGGAACTACCTGATCCGGGCATTTTCGCTCGGAGATGGAACTCCGCGGCGCGCCGTACCGGCTTTTAAAGGCGATGATCTGTTGGACTAGGTCACAACACAATGAAATAAGTCAAAGCTGTCCCCTTCCCCGATAGGACAATTGTGAGCTCCCCAGCAAAGAAGGGCTCCGCTAGTAAGAAGACGGCGAAAAAAAAGCCGACCAAGCGGAGCACAAGCAACGACGAGTACCTGCCGATATGGCGACGTCGCTGGTTGCGTCGAACCCTGTGGGCAATCCTGCTCCTGGTCGCTTTGGGCACCACCGTCTTGGCAATCCTGCTGGCCCGCACCGAAGTACCAACACCCAATGACCTGGCAACGAGTGAAGCAACCGTTGTCTACTACGCCGACGGTAAAAACGAAATCGGTCGCCTGGGTGAATCAACCAGGCGCTCGGTTCCCTTAACCGACATCCCCATCGACGTTCAACAGGCCGTGCTTGCTGCCGAAGATCGCAACTTTTATAACCACGGTGGAATTTCACCACTGGGAATTACGCGCGCAGCGATTAACAACATCACGGGTGGTAACACTCAGGGTGGTTCAACGATCACCCAGCAGTACGCCAAGATCGCCTTCCTCACCCAAGACCGTACCTGGACCCGTAAGGTCAATGAAGCACTACTTGCCTTCAAACTAGAAACCGTTATTTCAAAGGAACAAATCCTCGAGGACTACCTCAACACGATCTACTTTGGCCGAAATGCCAATGGAATTGAAGCCGCATCAATTGCCTACTTTGGGGTACCGGTAAATGAACTCGACTTCACGCAGGGCGCTGTACTGGCCTCCGTTATTAAATCCCCATCAGGACTAAGTCCGGAAGAAAACTTAGGTGGACTTAAGGCCCGATGGTCCTACGTCCTGGACGCCATGGTGGAAACCGGTGACATCACCCAAGCCCAACGTGATGCAGCCAATTTCCCTGAAATAGCTCCCTTTAAACAAAAGGACCGGCTCGGTGGTCAAGTGGGTTTCCTGCTCACGGCGGTTGAACAACAACTGCTTGCCCAAGGTTACGACCAGGAAGAGATTCAACGGGGTGGCCTGAAAATCATTAGTTCATTTGATCGCAGGGCTCAACGCGCTGCCCAACGAGCGGTCAGAAATCAAGGACCAACGTCAGGGACGCAAGGCCTTCGCATTGGCCTGGCAGCGGTTAAGCCGGGAACGGGCGAGGTGCTCGCAATGTATGGCGGCACGAACTTCATCACCGACCAGATCAACAACGCAACGCGATCGTTTGCCCAAGCAGGATCAACGTTCAAACCGTTCGCACTCGCGGCAGCACTTGATCGAGGTACCCAACTTAATTCGCTGTGGAATGGAAACTCACCCTCAACGGTGAACGGCTACACCTTTAATAACTACGGGAATAACTCCTACGGCGTTGTCTCCTTGCTGCAAGCAACCGAACTCAGCATCAACTCAGCCTACGTTGAACTGACGGCGGATGTTGGCGTGCGTAATGTTGCCGATGCAGCTCTGGCTGCTGGAATCCCAGATACAGCACCGGGCCTCAACTTGGAATCACCCGATCTGACATTTGTGCTCGGGACCGCATCACCTTCAGGTCTTGACATGGCGAACGCGTATGCAACGTTTGCAAACGAAGGTGTTCGAAGTAGCAGGACATTTGTGAAACAAGTTTTCGGTCCCAATGGTGGGTTGTTGTACCAATACGAACCAGAACTTGCAACAGTCTTCGGCGCCGAAATTGCCAACACCGTCAGCTACAGCCTGTATAAAACAGTGACAAACGGCACGGCAACCGCAGCTTTGGCACTTGATCGACCAGCCGCTGCGAAAACCGGAACAACGGATGACAACAAGAGTGCGTGGTTCGCCGGCTACACCCCGCAGATCTCCGCGGCGGTTCTGATGGCAAAAGAGGACTCCAGCGGGATACCGATCTCCATGTCGGGTACCGGTGGGTTGACCACGGTCACGGGTGGGTCATTCCCCGCGGCAATCTGGACCGCGTTTATGAAGGACGCATTGAAAAAAGAACCGGTCGTGGACTTCCCGGCACCACCGGATAGCGCCTTCACTCCGGTTAAATGTCCAGACTTCATTGAAACCGATCTAAGTGAGATCCCATTTGGTTGCCCGATCCCCGAGGTTGTGAACGAGTTCGGACCAGATCCCGCCGCACCGGTCCCGGTGCCGGTTGACCCCGCCCAAACACCTGAACCAACGGCCGAACCAACGAATGAGTTTGGGCCCGAACCGGCCCCAACGGATCAACCAATAGATGAAGGCCGACCATAATTCAACCGTGAGCGACTCAAAAATCACCGAGCGCTTGGGTGGACCATTTGGTCAGCTCGCCAACCGGGGCTACACGCTCCTCCCACCGCTCTACACCCTGATCATCCTGGCGGCGTTCACTTACGCGATCGGTTACTTCTTAGATTTCTCATGTATTGCAAATGGTTGGGCTGATCCACAGCGCTACATGCACCTCTGTTACTCAGATATCCCGCCGCTTTATGTTGACCGCGGCTTCGCCGAAGGAATAATTCCCTATGTCCAAACGGGGTCAAACGGTATCTATTTGGAGTATCCGGTTGGCACCGGTATTTTCATGTATATCGCGGCGGTCATTACCGGTTGGGTTGTGTCCCTCTACCCCGACGGTTACCGCGCCTTCTTCGATGTCAATGTCGTGCTGCTGTTCATTCCCTTTGTCATCACGGTGATCGCAACAGCACTCACCAAACCAAAAGACCCGTGGCGTGCAGCCATGATCGTGTTTGCACCGACCATGATCCTTGCGGCAACAATCAACTGGGACCTCATCCCGATCGCACTCGTTGCCCTGGCATTTCTTGCGTGGTCAAAAGACAAACCAACACTCACCGGTGTCTTCCTCGGTCTGGCAATTGCATCAAAGTTTTACCCGGTCTTTTTACTCCTTGGTTTTATTCTCTTAGCGTGGCGAACAAAATCCTGGCGACCAACACTGCAGATGACCTTTGCAACGATCATGACTTTCTTCGCCATCAACATCCCGTTCGCAATTGCAAACTTTGAAGGCTGGGTCACCTTCTACACTTTCAACTTCGGTCGAGCAATTGACTTCGGTTCCTTTTGGTACGCGATCACCCAAATCGGGCTACCAACAATCCCGGAGAACCTACTCAACATTGCCTCGACCGCACTCTTCGCACTCCTTCTCATTGCAATCGCGGTCTTAGTCAAGAAGGCACCGACAACACCAAACATCGCGCAGATTTCATTCTTGATTCTCGCCGCCTTTGTCATCACCAACAAGGTGTATTCACCGCAGTACGTTCTTTGGCTGGTGCCCCTCGCAGTGCTGGCCCGACCCAACTGGCGCGACTTTCTCATTTGGCAGTTCGGTGAAGTGATCTACTTCGCTGCGATCTGGTGGTTCCTCGCAGGTTATGGTCTCGACGACTCAAAAACCCTCACTCCGCAGTGGTATGCCGCAGCAACCTTTGTGCACATTGCTGCAACCCTCTACTTTGCAATTATGGTGATTCGCGATATTCGCTCTGAAAGGACCAGTCCCTCATAGTGGCGCACGGTCAGATTCTCAACGCGGCATGTAAAGTGTATCGTTACATGATACACTTTGTTAGTGATCCTGAGCTTTCGAAACAAAGGGCTCGAGAATTTATTCAGGACTGGGTCGGCACGTGGAGTAAATCCGATGCACGCACCCAAGCTTCTGCGGGTCTTGTCCATATTGGACGTCGCTCGAGAGCCTAGGGAATTGGAAATTCCCGGATTTCGAACGCAGGCACTCTCAGGATCGCTCAGGAATCACTGGTCAATTTCGATAAGTGGGAATTGGCGCGTAATTTACCGGTTTGTTGATGGCGATGTTGAGCTCGTTGATTATTTGGACTACCACTAAAGAAAAGGAAAAAACAGAAATGAAAAATTCAGTGCATCCTGGTTCGATCCTACGAGAGGATGTTTTGGCAGAGCTCGGAATTAGCGTGAGTGAGGCAGCCCAGCGGCTTGGGGTATCCAGAGTGACCTTGAGTCGAGTCATGCATGAACATTCACGGATCTCACCCAATCTGGCAATTCGATTGGAAGCTGCAGGGGTAAGCACAGCTAGGGTATGGCTTGCGCTACAGAGTGCTTGGGATCTAAATCAGGAGCGTGCACTAGGTACGCCCAAGGTCACATTGCTGAGCGCTTAACCACATAGTTACTGCAAATATGACCGTTCGAATTCAAATCGATTCATAAAAAGAGCGAGAAGAACTTGAGTTGGAACTCGACGCTTTGATGGAATTTCCCGTTGATTCGATTCTTGAACTAATTCGAACAGCGGCGGAGATTACGAAATTGAAATGGAATCAAACCGGGTAGTGGTGAATCGAACATCAGCAGTGAGCTGATCACCGATCCGAGGCAGCACCGATTCGTTGTTCAACCACAGCATGGAAACATGCTGGTGAGGGGGTTCGGCAAACCAGCGTTGTTTGCCACCAAGGCTAAACGGTGACATTGCTCGACCGGCCGCGTCGAGGGCCCCAATTCCAAAGGAGGTAACCCGCTGGCGCAGCGAAGTAGTAGGTGAGGGGGCACTCAAACCAATTCCGTGGGCGGTGCCACCGCTAACAACAATCAGAGTTGCATTCTTGCCAGCGCTACGTTGGCGGTAACCGACTTTCACACCTTCAGAGACCGGGTGTACTGCCAACACGGTCCCTGAGGCGGTCAGCGCCGACCGGTCCCCCAACCAGAGCCGAGTACCAACACGCACGCGCACGATCAGTTCGCTCACGCTCGCACGGATTGTTGCAAGTTCGGCGTCGCTGCAATGGGAAACCCAGATCACCGGTGCTGGGGGTGAGTGGCCTTCCCAGACGGCCGTTTCCCTCTCCCACAATCCCGCCCAACGCATCACTTCGACCGCGTGTGAATCGGGTGAGGAGCGTTCAATGGGTAGATGAATGGACAAACCTTCAATGAAGATTCGACCCATGGCGAGTGCCTCGCGAATCTTCGGGTTGGCTAAAGCGCCAATGAGTTCGGGCTCGGTGAAACCGAATCGAACCATGGAACTACGAGCTTCAAGAATTATGCGGACACTGCCGGGTCCGTCAACCAATTGCGTGAGTGCTTCAAGACTTGAAACGGTGCGAATGATTCGCCCGGTGTAAAACTTCTCGCCGATCTCCCACCACTTCACAGCGGCACTGGCATCTCGTGGGTCACATGGTTGTAAAACAACAATGTCACCTTGGGTGACACCGACAACAGATTCAATTTCAAACACGGTTCCAACAGCGATCGTGTCGGCGTCGAGGTCCATCGCGGTTGCTCCGAGTAATTCTTGACTCAGGCCGTAACCGTTTCCTTTGATCACGGGAACGAGTGAACTGCCGCTCGCGCTCGTGACCGCATTGACAACGGAGCGCAAATGGGTCCGCCACCTGTCGTCATTTATGTGCAGGGTAAAAGTCACCCATTCATCATGTCAGGATCGAAGGAATCCGCTGACTAGCCTCGCCGCTGGTAGATCGAAAAAGCGCGAGCCCACGATTTGCGAATCACGTAATCCCACTCGCCGACGTATTCCTGGGCGAACCCGCCCGAACCCAACTTGAAGGAAACCAACCCAAAGAGGTGATCAGAACTATCGAGCGTGTTGGAGATCCCGCGCAGGTCGTACACGCGGCAACCGGATTCGATTGCACTTTGAATCATGGACCACTGCAATGCATTCGACGGACGAACATCACGATCGGCGGTGGTTGAAGCGCCGTAGGAATACCACGCGTGCCCGCCAACGGTGATCATGATTGTTGCAGCTGCAACATGCCCGGAAAAACGCGCAATATGCAAACTGAAATGATCACCTAACGCATCCCACATCCGCTCGAAGTAGACCAATCCACGCGGTGTGAAACCGTCACGGGCAGCCGTTTCAACGTAAACCTCGTGAAAGGCAGCAAGGTCAGCGCGTGTACCAATTGAAATCTCAACACCGGATTTCTCCGCCTTGCGAACATTGCGGCGCCACAGCTGATTGAACCCAGCAAACACATCAGCTTCGGTTCGACCGGCGAGTGGAACTTGAAAAACATAACGCGGCTGCACGTCACCGAAACCAGCACCAATATTTACTACTTGAATAAAACCTAGTGAGCGAAGCGAACTAATCACTTTCTCACCAACAGCAAACTCGCGATCCGCGACCACCTCACCCAGTAGTGACACTCCACCGATTGCAGCCTTAATCGTTTGCGCATCCCATTGCCTGATCGCAACCGGCGGTCCCATCTTTAATTGAAATGCTCCGCGGCCTTTAACGTGAGAAATCAACGGTGACAGCCCCGAGGAAAGGTCGTGACTGTCCCAATCAATTACCGGGCCTTCAGGAATGTAGGCCAAAGAACGCGCAGGGAGTTTGGGAATAGGCCGATACAAAACCAGTGCGACACCCACAAGAGTGGAGTCGCAGAACCAACCGACCGACTCTGACCGCCAACCAACTTTGACGCTGCCCCACGCAGGTAATTGCAGAAACGAAACCGGGGCGGAGCGTGAAGCGATCACACCATCTAAATAGTCAGAATGCTGCTCACTGCTAATTCGGCGAACTTCAAGGCTCACTTCGTGGGCCGAAGGCTCAAACACCGGATTATTTTGCGCACTCGATCAGCCTATGCCTAGGGACCCAACAGTGAGAGTGGCACGACGGCGACGCCGTCTTTACGGCGGTAGGCATCTGTCCCGGTTGTCAGGATTACCTTGTCTTTCAGCTTGTTTCCGACTTGGTCGCCGAGCCAGTTCAAGTGTCGAACATCCGAGTCCGTCACCGTTGCCGACAACTTTGCTTCGATTGCAACGATCTTTCCACCGGATCCCTCAACGATAAAGTCAACTTCACGCTCACCCGATTTGGTTCTCAGGTGGCTCACTCGCGCGCCGGAATTTTGTGCGTAAACACGAAGATTGAGTGCGGCGAGGGATTCAAATAATGAACCCAAAAAACTACCCGGGCGAGAGATCGGGGCGAGGGTCCCTTTGCCTTCAATGAGATCCTCGGCATCAAGGTTGAGGATTGCGGCAGCGAAGCCAGGATCACCGAGGTGATGCTTCGGCGCAAATGTCAGCCTGTTGATTTGGGAATGGGTGGGTGCCCAACCCGGTAAAGGATCTGAAATCCAAATGCGTTCGAGAGAATCTCGATAGGGGTTCGTTGAGGAGCGAGCCGGTTTCTCTGCGTTCCCTGCCGTTGCCGCATCCCGAATAGTTTCAAAAGTTGCGATCGTGGAGGTAGCCGCTGCGAACGCCGTGAGCCACCGTCTCATTAAAGCTGGGTTGCGAACCCGCAGGCCGGTCTCGGGAATATCCCGGTCAATGATGCGGTTGACATAGGTTTGTAGAAGTTTCGTTTTAGCTTGCTCAGCCATTCCTTGTAAGCCGGGGAGTCCGCTCCCCAAAATTTCGGTGATGTAGTTCTCCAACCCAACGGAGGTTGAGCCGACGATCTCCACAATTTCACCGGAGAGTAATTTCGCGAGTGAAACAGTTGTTGGGAACCCTCTCTCAAAAAGTGACATGGGTCGCATGCGCAGGTCAACAATTCGACCCGAACCCGAGTGGGTCTGCGGGTTATCGAGTGAGGTTGAACCGGTCAGGAGGAAACGTCCCTGCTTATTGGACTGGTCCACGCTACGTCGAACTAAATCCCAACTGCGTGGCCACCGCTGCCATTCGTCAATCAATACTGGCGGTGTTGCCGAAGTGAGTCTTTCGGGTGCCGCCTCCAAGACCTCGAGGGTCACCGGGTCGTCGAGATAAAAAACGCTTTGGGCAATTCGCGCACACGCACTTGTTTTCCCAACCCCTTTGGGGCCCTCTACGGCAATCGCTGGAACGAGCTGGATCAGGGATGACAATTCCCCGTCTATCAACCTCGGAGCATAAGCGACATCCACAGGAAAATCTTGCTCATTCACGCTCTTACACTACATCTGGGCGCTCTTATACACTACATCTGGGCGCTCTTATACGCTACATCTGGGCAGATTCGCAAGAAGTGCTTAGGGGAAACCCACGTATCACCGCGGATTGAGGTCATCAACAACGGGCGCATGATTTGAGGCTCCCGTTCCCTTGCGGGCATCACGGTCGAGGCCATGGTCTGCCATTGACGCAGAGATTTAAACAGGTCATACTTATGACCATGTCGACAATGTCTCTGGCCGATGTAAAGGCTCACCTTTCTGAACTTGTGAATCGTGTTCAGTCCGAACATGATCGGGTGACCGTCACTGTCCACGGTAAGCCCTCGGCCGTCCTAATCTCTCAAGAAGAGCTCGAGAGTCTGCAGGAAACAATCGCGGTCTTGTCAGATCAGCCCTTGGTTCAACAACTTTTGGCGTCGGAGAGTGAGATTGCTCAGGGTCAAGGTGAAACACTGGAGGAACTCACGGCGGCGATGCAAGAGCGCAAGCGCAACTCACGTGTCACCTGACAAGTACGAATTGCGCATCGCTCCAACGGCAAGAAAACAGCTTGCAGAGCGACTCCCGGAATCCATCGCGTTTGCAGCATTTGAGTTTATTTCAGGCACGTTACTTGGCAATCCGCGGCGAGTCGGTAAAAGGCTTCTCCCATTGACCGGTGGCCATTACTCGGCTCGAAGGGGAACGTACCGGGTCATTTACGATATTAATGAACAAGAAAAGCTAGTGACAGTCCTAGCAGTCGCTCATCGATCAGATGTTTACCGCGACATTTAATCGCGGCACTTCACGGCAGATTGAGGTCAACAACAACGGGCGCGTGATCTGAGGCGCCTTTTCCCTTGCGGGCATCACGGTCAATGTACGCGTCAGAGACAAGGGTTGTGAACGCCTGATTCCCGTATACCAGGTCGATCCGCATTCCCCAACCACGGTGGAAGGAACCGTTGCGGTAATCCCAAAACGTATACGGCTCACCCTTGAGTGATCGTGGCATGGTTTCAATCAATCCAAGATCAGAAAGATCGGTCAAGGCCGCACGCTCAGCCAGGGTCACGTGGGTTGAATCAACAAATTTTTCGATGTCCCACACATCAGCATCAGTGGGAGCAATGTTGTAGTCACCAATGAAGGCAAGGGGCAATTCAGGTGATGCAGCAAGGTCAGCCGCGACAGTTGCATTCAATGCCTTGAACCACTCGAGTTTGTAGTTGTAATGGTCGTGCCCAGGCTCACGGCCATTCGGGCAATACAAGCTCCAGACCCGAACACCATTGCATGTAGCACCGATTGCGCGAGGCTCGGCAGCACCATCAAATTCAGGCTGACCAGCCAGACCGCGAACAACATCGGTTGCACCAACTCGAGTCAGAATCGCAACACCGTTCCACCGCCCGGTTCCATGGGTCACGGCTTCATACCCAGCAGCCTGAATGGGCATGTGAGGAAAGGCTTCATCGGTGCACTTCAACTCTTGCAAAGCCACCACATCAGGCTGGGCACTGTCCAACCACTCCACCACCCGATCAATCCGGGCACCAACCGAGTTCACGTTCCAAGTTGCAATACGCATAAGAGCAGCCTAATCCCGGAACGAATAATTGATTTGTGAAGAAATTTGGGGGGTTAACCCCCGAATTTGGCGTTTCCCATGGCACGTTTTTCTGGCAGATTTAAAACGTGATTGGAAACTTGTGTCGCGCGCGCTCAGTTTTGTCTGGAATTGCCGTGGCACTCCTGTTGTTAAGCGGGCTGGTTACTCCAGCGTCAGCGGCGTCTACTGCTGATTTGACCTGGACGGTCCCCCTCGGTGTTGAAGTTGTGCAACTCACGATTGTTGGTGCGAGCGGCGGCAACACTAGTTCAAGAACGGGTGGTTCGGGTGGGAAAGTTACTTCCTCTTTTCTTGTCAACCCCGGGGATGCAATCCGAATCGGTCTGGGAGCCTCTGGTGCGAATGACACCGCGGGTGGTGCTGGCGGTTTAAATGGATTGTCGACCGATTCAGGGGGGTCTGGCGGTCAGCTCACCACCTTTAGGGGTGCTGGCGGCGGCGGATCCTCAACAGTCGACATTGACCCCGTCGGTCCAGCGTCCGGGTTTCTCACAGTTGCCGTGGCTTCTGGTGGGGGAGGAGCAGGTGGTGGCGGCTACGGCGGCGAGGGCGGATCAGCTGGTGCCATTACATCAGAAGGGGGTCGAGGCGAATCGGGTTACAGCTTTGATGATTCGCCTCCTGGATCCTCCAATCCCGGCGGAGCGGGCGCAACGATTTCTGGTGGCGGCGCTGGGGGTGGGTTGGCCACCGCCGGATCGTTGGGCAACGGTGGGGCAGGCGCTAGGGGCGGTTACGCAGGTGGTGGCGGCGGCGGCGCGGGCCGTTATGGCGGTGGCGGCGGCGCGTCTGACACTCGGTTCAATCCCGTTACTGAGGTGCAGGGCGGTGGTGGTGGAGGAGCTGGGTCTTCATGGGTGACTTCAGACGCTCTTTTTGTTGATTCAACAATTGCCGAACCGCAGTACTTTCCGGATCGGACAACACGATCAGGAATTGATTGGATTGCGTTTGACACCACTTCGTTGCCCACGGGCACAGTAGGAATCTCATATACTTCGAATATCGATGCCACGTTCGGTGCTAGCACTCAGGCGACAGATTTTTCGATCTCACCGGCATTACCAGCCGGGCTTACCCTCAGTTCTTCAACCGGCGTTATCTCAGGTACCCCCACAACTGCGACCAACAGCAACTTCAGCGTGAGCGCTGCAACCAAAGACATCTCCGGAAAAGTAGTTGCCCGAAGTACGGCGAGCTTGAACCTCAGGGTGGATGCGGCATTGCCCGGGGCACCGACAATAGGTACCGCGACCGCCGGTGACACCAGTGCAACTATTACTTTCACACCACCGGTGAACACCGGTGGCTCGGCAATCACCAGTTACGTTGTCACCTCCAGTCCAGGTGGGTCCACCGGCACTGGTCCAACGAGCCCCATTACTGTCCCGGGCCTCACCAACGGAACCAGTTACACCTTCACCGTCACCGCAACAAACAGTGTCGGGATCGGGTCGGCGAGTTCAGCATCTGCCGCTGCTGTCCCCAAAGGATCTCAAACAATTACTTTTACTAACCCTGGCGCCCAAAATTTGGGTACAACACCAACCCTGTCAGCAATAGCATCGTCAGGACTCAGTGTTGCTTTCGCCTCTGCCACAACCGGTGTTTGCACTATCACCGGTGGTGGTGCCATGACATTTATTACCGCAGGGGCATGCATCATTAACGCGGACCAGACTGGTAACGCCAGTTTCTTAGCCGCACCACAAGTAATCCGGTCGTTCACGGTCAACGCAGCGCCCACCCCGGACCCTGGTAGTGGCAGTAATTTACCCGCACCCATCTACTCGAGCGAGATAGCTCCGCACCTACAAATTGTTGGGAAAGATTCGTCCACTATTCAAGTTGGCGAGCTTCTTTTAAGGTCCCCGATCACAGTCGCAAACTCAGGATCATTTGCGCAGTACCGGACCAGTCCGAACTTGCCGCAGGGTTTGACCCTCAATAATTCCGGGCAGATTACCGGGACCCCCTTGTTGCTGAGTCCGAAAACTCGTTACATAATGCGTGCAGCCAATTCAGCCGGAACAAGTGAAATCTCATTCTACTTGCAAGTTGACAACGCAGCTATCACTGAAAAATTATTCGTCATGAAGGTAATAGTTGTTGGTTTCCGGGGTAACTCTCTAACTCCGATGGGACCGGGATTGCAAGAGGCACGTCAACTCTTGGACAAAGGGGGCGTGGCAATTCGAATCCGAGGTTTTGCAGGCACTGGGTTAAAACAGTCTCCAGCCCGCAAGATCACTCAGCAACGCGTTGGTCAGGTACAGGAATCACTTGCTGCGGACATTGTTAATAGTCGTGGGTTAGGCAAGTTGGTCAATCCTCTGTGTAAGGGGTGGAAAAACAATTGCACGGTGGTTGTCATACGCGCGATAGCTGATTGATTCAGACATTGATAGGACACACTTCACCCATGGACCTGAAAGTTCTCCTGGTTGAGGACGACACCTTCACGCGGACGACTTTGGCCGCGACCGTTGCTCATCTGGGTTTTGAGGTGGTGGGTGCTGTTGCCGGTGCGCAGGAAGCAATGGCTGTGGTGGGTTTGCGGCATATTGACGTGTTGGTGACCGACTTGGATTTGGGGCCTGGGCCTAGTGGCATTGATGTGGCTTTTGGGGTTCGGGCACTGTATGAAAAGACGGGGGTGGTGATTCTTACCTCCTTTAGCGACCCGCGATTACTGTCGAGTTCGATTAAGAGCGCACCCGATTTCAGTTCCTATGTTGTGAAGCAATCGTTGTCTGACGTCGGGATTTTGAAGGAAGCAATTATTGGTTCCCTTAACTTCACGGACTCGGGAAAAATTGGGACAGATGTTGATTTATCCGATTCTCAAGTGGAAACACTTCGTTTGCTTTCCTATGGTCTCTCTAATGCTGAAATTGCTCGGGTTCGCGTTGTGACGGAGAAATCTGTCGAGCAGTCGATCGCTCGGATAGCCAAGCGCCTCGGGATCGAATCATCAACGTCACTGAATCAACGAGTTGCACTCTCGCGGGCATTCTTTCAATTGACTGGAGCAACGAGACACCCGCATGTTCATCGCTGATCGATTGATTCTGGGCAAGACCTTGCGCGAACACATTGGTGGGCGTTGGGCAATCTCACTCGTTGCATATGGAATTAATGCACCGATAAATATTCTTTCCATTCTTTCCAACGCAAACGCTGCTCAAGATCAAAAGTCGTCACCCCTGTGGTTACTTGTTGCAGTCGTCGGTTATCTGGCAGTGGGGTTGGTTGTGTGGATCGCGAACCTGACCGTGTTCCGCAATCGTCGAATTGCAGCGGTACCGATCTGGTGGGTTGTGGTGTTGGGGTTCGTCGCCGGGGGCACGCGAGGCGTTGTCGTTGGATTTTCGGCGAGTGAACTTGGCCTCTCCGGTGACGGCGTGGGAGTTGTGGCCACCCGAATTCTCACGGGGGCTTTCATGGGAGCGGTCCTGATTCCTCTCGCAGCTCTGGTGCTTTCTGTTATCTCCACGTATCGACATGAGCGCACCCGGTTGCTGGAGGAGCAGGTGGAGGTTGAGCGGGCTGTTTTTCACAACACAGGGGTCACGCAGACGCTGCGTGGGGCGTTGATCGAGTCCGTGCGCACCGATTTAGAAAATGTTCAGACCAGTACGCAAGCCCGGGAACTTAGCCACCGAATCTGGCAGCAGGAGGAACCCCAAGGGGCGCGACACGTGTCGTGGTGGCGAGTGGTTAAAACTTCGATCTTTGTGAACCCTTATGCAACCTTCCCTGTTGTTTTACTCTGGACCATGAGTGCGATCGGCACCCTCGGACTCTCGATCGGGTTCGGTCCTGCGATTGGACAGATCACCTTCAGTGCTGCCGTGATCTTGGCCATGTTTTGGTTGGGCAAACAACTCAACAATGTGAGGTCGCTGCCGGGGCTTTTGGTTTTTGTTGTGGTAATGGCGGTCACTGTTTTTCTCACGAGTGTTGTTGCATCGGTACTTTTTGATCCGCGTCCGTGGCCTGCAGGATTAGGACTGATGGTTTCTAATGCCCTATGGCTCCCCCTTCTGACCGTTCTCGTGGGAATTGCCATCACGGCGGTGCGTTCGAGTGAGCAGGTAATTGACACCTTGGAATCTGAGGTAACCCAGTCCGAGCTGATTCAGGTTGCCACCGAACGCGAGCTGGACGGTCTGCGCAAGGAACTTGCCAGCCAATTGCACGGAAGTGTTCAGTCGCGACTGTTGATCACCGCGGCCTTGCTCGACAACGGTGAGTTCGCGCGCATAGCGCCATTAGTGGATCCCTTCATCACGGCCGAAGTCATGAACGCTTTGGACACCAGCCTGATAACCAGTGCGACAGAAGCTATCAATGCCCTCGCGCAATCTTGGCAAGGACTCATGCGTGTTGACGTGCAGTTGGCCGATGAACGTGTGCTCCGCACTCGCACGGAAGTAATCGTGCGCGTTGTCGAAGAAGGACTGTCAAATGCCTTTCGCCACGGCAAGGCCACCGAGGTTTCCATTCGAATCACTTCGCACGGGGAATCAATGCCGGTGGCCTCGGTGCGCATTGAAGTGCAAGACAACGGAGTAGGTTTGCCTTCAGACTTTGTGAAAGGCCTGGGGTTGACCGTCATTGAATCTTTGAAGCCGTTGGTGTGCGAACTTGTCAATATTTCTGGGGCTGGGTGCCGAATGGTTGTCGAATTTGTGAATCAGGTTTAGTTTGAAACTCACGTCGGGTAGTGCCGGAGAAAAACGCGAAACGGGCCATTATTTATCCCTGAAATGGGATGTTATGGAGTCCATAAATGGCAAATTATTTAGACGGACTCTTACTTATCGCAGACCACAAGGTGGTGTTGCCGTCGTGCCGCTCGGGCTACTGGGCCCGTAGATTCCATAAGCATTGAATCTTTAAAATTCTGGCGGCGGCCCAAAAGTGGACCAGATTTCCCGTTTCTCAGAACGCTGTCTTGATGCCGACTTCGTCGCAGGCGCGAAGTAGTTGACGATCGCGCGTTAGGAAGTGTGAGGCACCGATTGCCTGCGCGGTACCAAGGTGGATTGAATCTAGGGAGCCCAGGTGTGGGAAGGGAAAGG
>Ga0208646_1000446_pt1 | contig 26576 bp, 48 predicted proteins | sample AntAceMetag02UK8_FD_184762 | JGI IMG/M metagenome (GOLD analysis project Ga0208646, IMG submission 184762) | Saline lake microbial communities from Ace Lake, Antarctica - Antarctic Ace Lake Metagenome 02UK8 (SPAdes) (version 2) | ecosystem: Environmental > Aquatic > Non-marine Saline and... | reverse complement strand
CAAGAAGACGGCTGGTGTGGGATGTCGGTGAGAGGACTGGCCCGCGCGTGCGGAGCTGATGAGAGTTCAGTGAGACAGGCCCTGGGCCTGCGGGGCGGGAAGCCGCCCAACTGGACGCAATCCTTTGAGCCTAAGTGTATTAGGGTTGCGGGGTATGGGAGTGAAAACCATATCGTCGCGGTCAAATACACAACCTGCGCAGCTTTCCTGGCGCACTTTGCCCGGAAGAAGCAGGCGGCTCTCGATACCTTGGCTGGCTTTGCCGCGATGGGACTGCAGAGTTTCATCCACAAGTCGACCAACTATCAGGCGGAAGGAGCGTTCCGGGATCCGGTGGTTCTGGGTGGTCTGTATTACCAGGCCCTCCAGGAGAACGAGACGCTCCGGATATCGGAGAAGCAGGCGCGCGAGGCGACTGAGGCGATGTGCGACATTGCCAAGTCGGTGATCGTCGAGAACGAGCGGCTTGTTGGTCGGGCTCTCATCGACGAGGACCTGAAGGGGCGATCGCTCCTGGGACCGGGTCGTCGGACTATGCTGACGGCGTCGCTCGAGGCTGAGCTGTCGTTCGGAGATCTGAAGCTGTATGAGCTTCTACGCGAAGAGGGATACCTCCGTAAGGGTAAGGAGGCGAAGAATCTCCCTACCAAGAAGGGATGGGAGACGGGCGCCTTCAAGGTGGTGACTCGTGACGTGAACATCGGAGGACGGCCGCAAAGTAAAGCGACTACCCTCGTGACCGACGCAGGCGTCGAATGGTTGAAAGAGAAATATGGAAACAGCACAGAGCACAGTCAGATCAACATTCAGCAACGCCAACGACTTGAAGGCCTATCTGAAAGAGCGGGGTTATCGTTGGAAGATAAGAGTCCGGAGGACAAGTAACCCTTTTGGAGGGGAGGATCGTTTCGTGATCGAGCTGCACGAGGATGAGAGGCCGGAGGGTGTGACGATGGTCACGCATTCCGACTCGAGGAAGAAAGGAACGACTTACTACTCGAGCGACCAAGGACGAACGGCCGCTAAGATGGAGGCGCTCAAGGAGCACTTCGGCGGGACTGACATGCCCTATTATGGATAAGGAAGAACACACCACAGACGCAGCCTGATGAACTGGCTTTGGCCCAGGGATTCGCCAGGGACTACAAGTTCCTGGGGACTAAGACGCAACAAGTGAAGCAGATCTGGAACGCGGTTCCCCGCCAACTCGCGGAGGCGCTGGTTACGGCTTTCCGTACTCAGGATCCGAACGTGAACATTGATCTGACATTATGAGATACTGCGTAGAAGTCTTCGATTGCGGAGAGACGAACATCTGGAAGCAGGAGGCGATGCCGACTCTTTCCGACACCGCGCTGTCGTTCAACACAGCGAACGAGCTCTTGGATGAGCTGGTGAACTACGGAAGAACCGTAGAGGAAGCGAACCGGTCAATCGACTACCTGAAAACCATGAAGGAGTATGAGCGATTTAAAACTTAGGAAGATCCTCCGCAGGACGGTCAAAGTGAATGCTAACCGGGGGAGGTCTGAGATTTACACCTCACTCCCTCCGGACAGTATCGTGTTCCAGGTGACCGCACACTCGGGCTTCGGGGCTGACGATATAGCTCCGATGTTCCGCCCGGTGATTCAGTCTTCGACGGTGCGCGAGCGTGTTGGTGACTTTGAGCTTCATCTCATTGGGGATGCGGCTCTCGCCTACGGCCTGCAGGCGTTACATGCGATGGTGCTGGCTTGTCCGAGAGTTATGCGGGCCGAGATGATGCCCGTGAAGACGCGGATCCAACGACACTCGGTACTTCCGGATTACCGGACGTATCTCTTCGAATACGAGGATATCGAAGTGGAGTGCGAGAATTGCGGGAGGACCTGCAAAGTGAGCGAGCTGGAATCTGACTCCGAGTTCGAGTTGCACTACAGTGCTAAGGTTTGCCCGCACTGTAGTGTGTGGGAATGCGCCGAGTGGGATGATGAATCCCTGAGCGGCGAAGAATTGAAAGACCTGGCCGAGGCAAATCTTGGTATTGCAGGAACTGATGGAAGCGGAGATATTACCAACATGGGAAAGACAATCACAACAGAAGATGCGGCGGAAGAAGCCGCAGCATACACCCCTTACGTGGGGAACGAGTCCGAGCCGGACCCGGTGAAGTGGGCTCGAGAGAGCGTGATACTTCACCAAGACAACACGAACTCGGACGACGAGGAGGCGGTGGCGGATCTCCTGGCAGACCTGATGCATTTCTGCACGCATAATGGACTCGACTTCGAGGATGAGCTTCGGCGCGGACACGCGAGTTATGAGTCTGAAAGCTAAGGACCTGATCGGGCGTGAGTGGGTCGACATGAGCTCGGAAGAGCTTCAGCTACTCGACGCGTCTAGGTCGGAGGTATTCATCAACGGTAGGGGGCGAGTGTGTTGGGCTGATCCAGCACGCTGTGCGACGGTGGCCATCCACCTGCTCGGAGCAGTGGCGCAGGCAGACATCTGGGTGCGGCGTATCTCCGGAGCATCCTTCGGCGGTATCTGGAGACGTCCTTCCAACATCGTCGAGGGCGACATCGACTATCCACTGTTCGAATGTATGCTGAATACCAACCTCAAGGAGAACAGCTATCATGGCTGGACTGATCCAGGGTTGGCGCCACGCCTACGACCGAATACTGGCGCGCTGATGCGCCACCTGAAGGACGTGTGCGATCTCAACATCAAGATCATCTACCCGGTGGTCGACGATAGGTGGAATGCGGGAGTGTTGCGCTGGCTGAAGATCAAGCAGATCCCTTGGGACTCTCTCGCACCGTATCCGGCTGGCGCTGAGTCTTCGCACTACCTGGATGGGTGCTCTGGATACATCGACAATCACCCGGAGCGCGTGCGGCGTGCCTCGGAACGAAATGGAATCAAAACGGTTTCACTACTGAAGAATGCGTGGAATGCTGTGGCGGGGGTCGAACAAAGAACTCCCGCCCAGATCATGCAGCAGTATGGATAACGATCAGTTGATCATCTCGTGTTTCGAGTGCGGTACATCCTTCACATTGGAGGAGGTCCGCAAGGGATTCGTCGTCTTCTATGACGGCTCGTCCCAGGCGGTGACAGGTTGGCCAGACGCCATCCCCACCGACGAGGAAGCGCGCGAGATGACCAACAGACTAATCAAACTAATGGCAATATGCGATGGCTGTGAACTGGACGACTGACCCGTGGAAATTAAACCACGAAGACTTCCCTCGATCCGATTGGAAGTATGAAGTAGAGAACGACGATACCCATCAGGGATATCGTGACTGGCTGATAAGCCGACTGGAAGCGGAAGGCCGCGAGGACGAGATACCGAAGACCGAACCGATCATCGTAGAGGTGAAGGACGGCTGCGTGAATACGATCTATGGAATCCCACACGGGATGGAGATCCGCGTAGAAGAGTTCGGGCTCGACGATCTGGAAGCGATGATCGAAGAGGGAGAATCCACCGAGTCCTTACTCAAACCGGACACGCCGGCGTTTGTTAGGATTCACAGCTGGAATGGCACGCAGAAGTCGGTATGAGAAGTATGATGACAGCAGAAGAGTTCGAGGAGTTGGATCCTCCCATAACAAAGGAGGAGCTTAACGCTTTAGACTCGGACATCTACAATGTGGAAGACCTCGTGTTCGATATCAAGAATCGGAACTTCGACGGGGACACGGAGGCGTATCGCTACGTGGAGATCGCGAAGATGTCCTGCGTCAACGGACAGATCAAGCAGGCGCGAGAACAGTGTAAACGGTTCGGGCTGGACTTCCGGACGATCTATCGCGCCGCTGGTCGAGGTTGACATTCGTCTTGAAATCTGCACTCTGATGCTATGGCGTTGAGAGATTGGCTTCCTTACCTGGCGATCGTCGGAGCACTGGCAACAGGACTCCAGATGAACAAAACCTATGTGCAGGGTATCCGCGAAGACACGGAGCAGGAGACGAAGGACGGGATCGCCCTGTCCACTTTGACGAACAAGATCACGAACCTCGATGACACCATCAGGCAATCGATCGAGACGTTGAAGAGTCAGACCTGGACCGACATGCAGACGATGGATGGTCGAGTGGCAGCTAACGATGCGCGTTTGGATCAGCTCCATGAGCGGATGCACGCGCAAGAGAAGCAACGCCTCCAGGACGAGATCAATCGTCTCAAGTCCAAACCATGAGCGACGAGATTCCTCAGATGCTGCTTGGAGTCCCGGTCGATCAGACTGTGGAGTCCGGACTGCATTACGTGGTGCTTGGTACCAGCGAGACAGGGACGCTTGGCTTCCGGGTCAGGAATTCCGAGAGACACCGCAATAACCTTAGCCGGCGCATCAGCCGCGTGCAGATCCTTCGGGCTATCGCGCGCTGTAAGGATGAGCCCGCCAAGGAAGTGACTTGGCCAGCTGCTCGATTCCGTGACTGGCTGAAACGCTACTCGCACTATTGCAGCGAAGCTGGGCTAAGGCCGGAGGCGACCCCGGTAGAAGAGCCCGTAAAAGTGTCCTGGTATGCCAAAGTCGGCATCCAGGTAAAGATACACACCGATCGTGTGTTTCCCTGGCAGTGGTTCAGGAAGTAATACAAAGGACAAGAGCGTCCTATTCTAAGTCCTGGGAATCCCAGGCGACACATCATCATGAAAAGAAATAATCAACAACATTCGAATCGTCGCCAAAGCCCCGGAAACGGGAACCGAACACAAGACGCTAAAAAGAAGAAGCATCGCCCACGCGTGGTGCGGCCTTTTGCTTATCGTCCTTTCGCAATTTTAATGGAAGGGGAGCCAAACCGATGAACGAACAAAGATCATCAGTTCTCTTGGACTCAGGCGTACAGAGAACTTTATCCACAGGATGCGCGTGCGCAGCCGCCGCCGTAATTTCGTTGTCGAGTGCTGTAGTGGCGCTCTTGTTCGGAATGCTAGCTCTGTGGCTTATTTGGAGAAAGGAAGGAGATTCGCTCATTTCTGAAGTTCATCGATTGTTTGACAAAATCGGCACTTCGCAATAACTTCGTAAAGGAAGTCATATAACCTTGATGGCCGAGAACGGCTTTTTATACCCATGACTACAGCAAGCAAATCAAATACGAAAGGCGTTCGGATCCCCGATCCCCACGCAGATAGCGTAACCGTCGATTCTTGTATCGGCGCTACGATCGAGCTTATGGCTCGGAACGAAGCGACGGCGATGCAGTATTTTCAGCTCTGCGTCTCAACCTTCGGCTTTGCCGGGGAGGCTGCCGAGGATTACGCACGCAGGTGCGGGATCGCCTACCGAGCCGGGTGGGGCGACGTGAGCGACGCCGAGCTCTGAGCTCGGAGGGACTTCCAAAAACTTTGAAGGTTGCGTCGGGGTCACATCCGACGCGGCCTTTTTTGTTACCTGCGACCTAAACCTTGACGCGCGAGTTAAAACATCTACGATTTACATCCTATGACAGCACTTACTGAAATGGAGAAATTGGAAGAGGCGGTAGCCGATGCGGTGAATGAAAAATCGCACTGGACCGTCCGCCTCTACGTTTCCGAAGACGCACGCACTGAAAGTATCACCGAAACCTGGAGTCAGATCCCAATCCCTCTGGGTTGGTGGGCGCGCATGTGCCTACGGCTCGCCGGGTTCAGAGTTCGTAAATCGAAACCAACAACACCGAGCCCGGGGAGAACCTATCGCATCCGAGGCGCAGGAATGAAAGATGGGAACTGATTCTAAATACGTCCTGACCACCGTGAGGGATGGGCAGGTCGTTTACCTAAAGGCGGGCGATCTCACATACGTCAAAGCAAGGAAGGCCGCCACTGGCTTTCACACGTCGAAGGCGGCGAAGCACCAGGTGAAACGACTCAAGGGAACTTCCCTCGAGAGTGTAGTCTGGACAATTGAATCACCGATTTAAATGCGTGAAGCATTCCCCCAGGCGTCTAAGGCCTGGACCTGCGGTGAGTGCGGAAGAACAATCCCTAAAGGAGAAATCTACCAGCGCTTGACGCTTAGCGGAAAGACATTCGTGAACTGTGTTCCCTGCGGAGAGATCTGGGAGGAGATACAGGCACGCCGCGGAAGAAGCGATTTCTTCCCGGAGACCCATGAGCTGGGCACGCTTCGATCTTTATTGAAGCGATCACCTTCATACTCTGATTTGCGAAATGAATTCGGAAAGTGACTGCATCCCCCTTGAGGAGGAGGATCCGGAACTCGGCGAGCTGATCTCGCGGTTCTGTAACGAACGCCCATTCAAAGGGCAGGGGCATCTCTATGCCAAGGAAGGAGCACACTCGCTCTTGGTGTTCTGTCAGCTGGGACTCATCTCATTGCGGAAGTTTCTGGCTTGGTACATTCACGATAAATCACTATCCCGATCGGATAGGAATGCTGCCTGCCCGTGCGGGTCCGGTTCCAAATACAAGAAGTGCTGTTCGCGTTACGAATAGCGCTATTGTAGGAATTATATTGACTGTCGCGTCTGGGAAGGTAATCTGATTTGTAATGGCAACATGTGCTCGCGATGCTGCCGCAGACCCCTGGGTAGGGGACGTCTTTTGCCGTGATGGCGCAGGAGGTCGAATACTCAGAAGGCATGTGGTGACAAGAGAAGCGCTCCATGTGGTATTCCGAACTGATGACCCAGAACAACAGCCACGTCGCGTTTGGCTCCCAACCTTTCAGGATTGGGCGCACAGCGCTGACGTCGAATCACTCGGGGACATCGCCCCTGATTTCAAATAACGCACGTGTAGTTCTTCTGTTTGAGTTGACCCCGTCAGCTCGCAGATAACTCTCGAGCGCCTTCTTTATTATCCCGGATTATACCGGGGGGTTTATTTATGGCCGAATCAAATTCGCTGGATGCCTTCAGGCAACGCCGGCTTTACAAGTATCATCACAACCACCGACATGGTAGTGATATGGGAATCTTCTGGTGCTCACCCGCACTTCACGAAGACCTGAGTAAGATCGAACTGGCCGCAGGGCTGGGTATCGATTACGAGCCCGAGAGGGATGAAGCGACACCTGGTGTGTTCGAGAAAGATCGTAAGATCACGGAGGGTAAATCCTGCCAATAAACAACCACACGATATTATTTGAATTATGGCTAATAGCTATTACGAAAGCAGTTCGTTTCTCACTGTACCAAAAGAGAAATTACAGGAAGCGGTAACGATCATCAAGCGCATCGAAGCGGAGTTGGAAAACGGAGACGAAGGGGTGTGCGAGTGTTCCGCCACAATAAAGGGTGACGGTGTATGGTTCCGAGGACAAGAGACGATCAATGTCGAGCATGTGGCCGAGATAGCGGGCGCTCTGATAGAGGAGTTGGAGATCGACGAGCCGTTCTTCTGCTCGTGGGCTTACACATGCGATAAACCACGTATCGACGAGTTCGGAGGTGGGGCGTTCGTGATCAAGCGAGGATACGAGACTTACTGGTGCGACGCTAGATCCCAGGTCGAGCAGCAGTTGGAGACTGGGGGAATGATTCCGCAGCAGGTAGAATGACGGGTGAGATCCTGGCCGAGGAATACGGCTACCTGGATGCGAAGCACGGTATGGGGTATCATCCCCGATCGTGCGGGTCGGAGGGCCTACCGGAAAGGCTACTATAGGTGGAGACGTCACGTTCAACCACAGACCCTACCCGGAACCAGCTACGTGGATAAGGGTAATTGGGGCTGGCATTGACATACGCAATTAAGGGCGTTTTTAGGTCATAATACTTTGACGGTCACACATCTTCTGTGTGGTAAACCGCCACCCTTTTTAGGAGTGCGCAGTCGAGCTGAGAAAGCCCTCTCTGAGAATACCACCGACGAGAGTGACGCTGATGTACAGAGTCACGTCCCAAGGGATCGATACCTTGGATACGTTCTCGGAAACGGCACTCCTTGCCGAACCGCCCCAGGGATGTGGTATCCTTGGGGCGGAAGACTTTCGCCCTTTAGGGCAATAGCAACAGGAGGGAGTCGGGCCGTGATAGCTCGGCTCCCTTTCGCTGTTGAACACTTTCGCTCCCTACTCTTGGGGGCAAACAGGAGAAGATCTAAGCTCCTGATTCTTCGGCACAATCAGCCACCGCAAACACACTTAGCGGAAATGAAGGATGAACTACTTAGGCGCTGTTGTTATGAATAAGAACTACCTCGCAGTCACGGTTATAAGTGTCACTATTATAATGTTGGCGGATCCCTACAACCGTCCCTTTTCGTGGGCGGTTGTCGGAGTCATAACCGTCTTGGGTCTGCTGACCTCCCGTGCGTTTGCTCCTCGTTGGGTGGTGGTCGAGGAGGTCGCCATTAAAGGAGATCGGCGCGAGACACAACTCAGTGTTGCTCGTGTCGGAAGGTTCCCTCGCCGAGAGACGGTCGAAGGATGGAGCTGCCGCCGAAGAGCCGCCTCGACGCACATGACCTACGCCGAGGCGGCGGATGCGTATGTCGTCCTCAAGGAAGAAGAGCGACAAGCGTGGATTCGCGCCAAGGAAGCGAGCTGTAGAGCTTGACTCCTCGGCCGCCTGGGGCTTATAATACCAGGACAATTTATGGGGGTGTAATGGTTTCGACTGAAGGGACTATATCACTGCCTGCACACACGGGTTGATCGGTTGGCCCGGTAAAAAGCCGATCACAAGTTAAATGCTAACGCAAATGACACAGTTGATTTTGCCCCTTCTTTGGAAGAGGCCGACGCAATCCTCGAGGCCTCTGGCTTCGTTGAGCGCGAAGCTCTCGTAGCTTAATCAACGCCAACGCTCTTCCGGACAATGCCCCGGTAGAAGAGATACACAGGGGCAACAGAACGCGCGGACCACGCGGCTAAGTGGTGTGGAGTTACCGGCCTGTCCTGGCCATTCAGATCCGAGAAATCAGATATTCAGGACTATGTGTGTAGACGGTGGTGATTAGGTCTTTTCAGGACAGCGGTTCGAGTCCGCTCACCTCCACCATTTAATTCCCCTTGACTCCACATAACGCTACGTGGAGTGTCTGGGATGAATAAACGAAAGCGCAAGACAGTTAAAGTAAGGTGCGCTGGATGCTCTACGGTGTTTGATCGGGTTGAAGCAGAACACAAGCGTTCTGTGAAACTGGGACGATCCGAATACTGTACACGTAGTTGTACCGGGCGAGCCTTACATAATCTGAAGGGTCACGAATGTCGTAGCGTCACCCACTTAGATCCTGCCAATCGTCACGATGAGTTTACGGGTTTTAGGGATCATCTGCGTCGGGTAAGAAACCGGCAAAAAACTACGGATTTGGATTTGGAGTATCTTAAAAATCTGTGGGAAGCTCAGGGTGGGAAATGCACCTACACGGGAGTGACTCTTACACAACCCAGGTACGGAGGCGGGGTGCGTATCCTAGACGAAGTACCAAGGCACATGTTAGCCTCTCTGGACCGTATTGACAGCGACCTACCTTACGAGAAAGGTAATGTCCAGTTCGTGGTGGTTCTTATGAATTGGGCCAAGAATGATCTTTCTGATTCGACCTTTCGCGAAGCCATGTTAAATCTAGGGCTGGGATTTATTAAGGGGCTGTAGCTCAGCGGTTAGAGCAGGGGAGTCTAATCCCTTGGTCGTGGGTTCGAATCCCGCCGGCCCTATCACTTTGTGTTCTGTTATTTGGACACGCGGCGTCCGGCCCTAACCACTGGGCGTCGCAACACTTTCCAAGTTGGGGCGGATCGGCAATTCAGTCGGTCCTCTTTGATCCCGTCAAACCTCGCTTGGCGGATATTCCCTTTTGGGTAAGCTGTGAAACTCTCATAGCGGTTGTGCAGGGTGGTGAGATATCCGCCCTGCGCAATTAACCCCTAGAAAGGGTTATAGTATTTTGAGGACGATAGAGATATCTGATCCTTGAAAGCTTGCCACTCGACGGCGCTGCTTAGTTGCTAGGATTCTGCAAAGGTAGATCCGCTAAGCTTCATCAAAATGATCGTGAACATCAGACGGGCCGGTATGCGTATATCCGGAACCTTATGCCGGGAAGTTAAGCTCTCCTGTGATCCCATCACGCCAGCCGGGTCAAGACCCTGCGCGAAGTCAACACGGTGGTATTCCGTGCTCTGTTCCAATTTCGGGTGATTGCAACCCACAGACTTTCGGACAACCTCCTACAATTGGAGACCCGGGAACCCAAAACAAATAAAAGCAATATGAAGAACAACATCAAATCAAATGCCGGTATCAGCCTCGTGGAACTCCTTCTTACAGTTTGCGTGGTCGGAGCGATCGTCTTTGCTGGCATTTACGTCAGCAAGGAGCTGAACCACGAGGGGTGGTCCGGTATCGAGGTAGCTGAGGTCTTGGCGTCCGACAAGGGCTTCAAAGTCCTCACCCCCGACGGCGAGCTGATCGCTGTCGCCAACGCTGATCTTGCTGCCCAGCTCACTCCGGGCGCAGGGAAGCACGCTGTCCAAATCCGTAAGGACGAGGGCGGTAACAAAGTCATCGTCGCTTACAAAAGCGATGATGGAGCCGTGGCGGTCGCTGACCCGGAAGCCCGTAAGAAGGCACTTCCAACCCCGCCTGCCGCAGCGAAAAAAAACAGCAGCCCAGCTCTGGAGCCTAGCGTCCCAGGAGCCGGTGCAGTGGATGATGGTGGTGATAGTGGTGCTGGCGATAGCGCTGGCTCTGATGGTCCGATGGAAGTTGGAGCAGTCACTGACGTTCGACAGTTCAGACCTGTCGAGCCCCGCAGCGTCACCATCCGACTCTGCAGAAGCTGAACCCACCGAGCCTCAGTCCGCACCGCAGGAAACTGTAGCGTGACTGAGCACCCGCCGCCAAGACCCGGTCGCAAGGCTGGGTCGAGGCGGCAGAGGGGGTCGGAATATCCGACCTCTTTTTTCTCTATCACATCTTTTACAAATTATGGAAGCACCTGAAAAAGTAAACTTCGATGTCAGTAACGACATCATCATGCAGCTCATTGAGGACCAAGCCGGTACCCTTGAGAAGTCAGTCCTAGAGGGTGTCATGAACAGCGTCGACGGTATCGACAAGCGCACCGGAGAAAATCCTTCTTTCCGCGGTAAGGGAGAAGTCCACATCAACTTCAACCCGGACAACGTCACCATCAAAGACAACGGAATTGGATTCCGTACCGAGGAGGAAGTCAAGTCGGTCTTCAAGACGTTTGGCCTGAAGCACCAGAAGGGCGACGCTAAATTCGGACGTTTTCGTATCGGACGCGGCCAGCTCTTCGCGCAGGGGCGCACCACATTCACCTCGAACGCCTTTAAGATGTATGTGGATTACCAAGCCGACGGTGATCTTCCCGGGTTCCAGTTCTGGAAAGACGGAGATCACGGACCCGGCGTCACAGCTGTCGTTGAGTTCTACGATGAGCGTATTCCTCGATCTAGTGAGTATCATCACACGGTCCGGGAGATTGAGAAAGCAGTTCGCTACATCGAAGACGTGAAGATCTTTCTCGACGGCGAGCAGATCAACATCGATCCCCGCGACGAGACGTGGACGTTCGAGGATGACAAAGCTTACTATCGCTTTTCCGAGGGGACCGGTCGCGGGATGGACATCTTCAATCAAGGCGTGTTCGTCGAGAACATCAGCAACTATCACTGGGGTGTGAACGGTGTCATCGTCTCGAAGGAGCCGCTGCCGTTGAACCAAGCGAGGAATCAAGTGACACGTAACGACGCGACGTGGCGTCACTTCTCTAAAATCTGCAAAGCCGATTCGCAAAAGCAGATGAACACCAAGACGACGTTCGATGACCACGAGATCACAGCTATGCTGCATCGACTGGCCGATCATCCGAAGCCGGAGAAAACGCGCTGGGAGATTGCTCGCTCCACTCCTGGTTACCAAGCGCATCAGGAATTGTGGGAGGCCCACGAGGGCGCCTGGGAAGGTGTCGAGAAGATGCGCATATTCGAAGACGTTGTCGGTAAGAAGTGGTCGCTTAACACGCTCCGAGCTGCGGCGCGCGCCAACAGCAAATACGATAAGATGGCGGCCGGACAGGTGGCTATCATATTCTCGTCGGGATCCAATCAGCAAGCAGTCAACTTCAGCCGGCAGGACAGAGCGATCGTTCTTTCCTCTACGCTGCTTGACATCTTCCGGATGCCCGAGGAGCAGTTCCTCAAAAATGTGATCGGGCATTCCGTTTACAACATCCAGGAGAAGCTGCAAGTTGTGGATCTAACCACGCTTAAGGAAGTGCGAAACTCCGAGTTCAAAGTGCTACAGGAAGCGCAGTGGTCAAAGCGCGAGCATATGATCATTGCCGCGTTTCAGCCCTACATGTATCAGTGGGGTAGAAGCATGAAAGACGAAGAGTCCGGATCTTCAAATCGAAAACTGGTAATCGGCAGAGCGCCGGCCGACCTTTGGACGGACGGCGCGACATACATCGCGCTGGACCGCGATTTCCTTAAGAAGAACACGACGCTGAATCCCGGCGGCTTCGAGAAGCTGGCCTACAAGATCTTGTATCAGCACTGCTTTGACTGCTCCACCGAGACCGGCGGAAAAGCAAAGTCGGCGCAGACCCACAAGTTCACGGACGTGCTGCTGAACAGCTGGGAAGCGATCGGTTGGGGGGTCTTCAAACGATTCCTCCAGCAGATGAAGCAAGCGGAAGCCAAACTTCCCGGGGCAATGATCTCGCTCATTCGCAGGCTCAATGACACCGGCGAGACGTCGACAGTGATGATCGCTTGGAAAGATGGAGAGTCTGCTGTGCGGTTTCCCATGGATGACATGGAATCGGAGAGAGCGCTCGACGCCGATCTCGTGAGTTGCAATTAGCAGACAATTTAAGCGGGGGTGGAAACGCCCCCGCTTTATATTATGGCTGACGAACCCGACCCCTACAAGGGGCTAGATCAGGAGACCTATGATCGGCTCCTGAAAGAGATCATGGACGAGAAACCCGCGTCCAACCTTCTCACAATATCCGGCGTCTATGAGGTCGTGCGTGAGGAACTCAACAACGAAATATTAACCCGATGGGAAAACCGAGATGGATAAATTTGTAACCGCATCCTACCTGCAATGGCATCGAGCTTTCCGGGCGGTAGGCCGCACGGAGGAAGAAGCGTTCGTTCACCTCCAGGAGGGATTCAACGCCTGGTGTGATGCTAACGAGCGATCGCGAAAGAGTTTGCGTCGGTGCTTCTGCCAGTTCCAAGAGTATGAGGTCGGAGCTGTCTACATGCAGCACTTAGGAGAGCCGGAGAAGATCCTTCAAGTCCCAGTCCGCAAGGATGACGGGCCTCCTGGACATCCCTTACGAGGACGTCTGCGAAGAGATGGGGTGGGAGCCATGAAGACTGGCGATATCTTTTACCGGGCCTGGGTCGAGACGCGCAGCTACATGTTCGAGGGCTTCGGTCTCTCTGACGAGTCAGCGCGACAAGCGTGCATGCGCGCCTGGGAGGCTCACGTCCGGCAGTTTGAGGCGGGCACGTCAGAAGTGAACCGGGGAGACTTTGACCCGAATTACATCACGATCGAGGACATGTGTTCTGATGAAGTGATGATGGGCGAGAGTTATCGAGATCGAGAAAGAATACAATGAGTGACGAACAAGAACCAGCACCATGGGCGATGCTCTACTTCGTAGACGCGACCCACCACTACAACGAGGAATTTGTTCAGAAGTGCGGTGGAAAGATTACCGACGTGTGGTTGTTCGATGTGCGGCTGCTTGTCCACTGCTGTGAGCTGACGCCATCCTACGAGATGGAATACTTCGACAGCGTTCCGTGGGAGCACGAGGATGATGACGAGAAGCGGGAAGAGCTGGATGAAATGCTGACCGCCGCCAACGAGGCGTCAGGACAGTCACCCATCCAGTATTTCCAATGGCGAGGACATCTTCGAAGTCTGACGACCGAACTCGATCAGAAGAACGTCCCCAAGGTCTGGGACTACAAGACGACACCGTTCGTGATGGAAGCCATGACTCCAGATCCGGAGATGTGGCAGGAGCTCAAGAACGACCAGGATGGAGACGTCCGACAAGCCCAAATAGAATACATGAGGGAAATGAGAGAATACCTTCAAGGCAACGCACCCTACTAATGGAACCAGAATACCCGACAGAGGACAACGGCTTCACGCTCTACTGCGACACTTGCCAAGGGCAGGTCCGCACCAACGAGATGCACTGTTGCCCCGGCGAGCCTGTGCCGCTGGTCGATAATCCGGGAGATGTGATTCGTTATGCTCTGACTGAGCTGATGGATTGTTTCTCGGAAATGACGGACTTCAACGACATCCCACAGACGTTGACTGTTGACGCGCTGCGAGATGCGCAGAAAGCACTGGAGCAGATCGATAACGAGCGCGCCTGTTTGAAAGAGATCGTCACCGTTCTGGTGGACGACCATCCCTGGACGGATGCTACCTGGGATGGGGTGTCGGACGCGCTACTTAAACGCGGATTGGTCTACGCGGAGGATGGTAACATCAAGGATACGATGTCGACGGTGACGCCTGTGAAGCTACCGGAGGCGCTACTCGACCTGGTGGAGAAGGTGAAAATCTTCCTACAACAAATGGGACCCCAAAAGATGGATGCGCCGACCAAGCATAGGCTGGCGCAGACAGGACATTTCCAGGAGTTGAATCGCTGCTTCACGGTCTGGGAGCGAGAAGCCAAACCAGACACCAGCGAAACAGGTTGACGTCCGGTCGTATTTTCACAATCTTGTGAGATGAATCCCCTGGATCAACTTATCAAAGACGCTGTGGCTTCAGCCCCTATGGGGCACGCAGGCATCTCCCACCAGTCGACGCTACCCATCAACGAGCGGCGCGAGTTGTCGGAAGATGAAGGCGCCAGGATAGCTGAGGAGAAGACACATCTACTCCCTAAGATTTTCCACGCCCTCAGCGACCGCCCGGAGCAGGATATGTATTCGCCGGCTCTCCCTATGACAGGCGGCGCACTTACCGGCGGCGCTTTGGGAGCTGTTCTCGGTGGTGGTCTCGGTGACCGCCTCGGAGGTGACAAAGGGCTCTTGGCTGGTGGTGGTATCGGAGCGCTTCTAGGCGCCCTCGGCGGCGGCGCCCTGGGCAACTTCAGCACAAAAGCTCACAACGAATCGGTAGAGGAGAACATGCGACGACTTCCTGAAGGGGCGGTTCGCCGAGACATAATGGCCGACCCGCTGTATCAGACACAGGCGCAGCGAGGAGCTGACGCCAGTAATATGGGGCTCCTGGCAGCCGCATTGATGACACGATAAAAGAATTAACCATCAAAGATGAGGCCGGCCTAGAGTCGGCCTTTTTGTGTACATTTACCTATGATCGATTACCAAGCGATAAACAAGGAATGTCGCCGGTTGAAGGGCAGGCTGACGAAAGTCCTCAATATGGAGGATCCGCAACCCATCATCGATGAGGTTGACTATGCGGAGAAAATATTTGAAGACAATGATTGGCCCCTCCCCGACGGGTGGGCTAGATGGAGAAATGCGAAGTCAGATGCAGAGCTTCAGCTTCGTCGTTCGAGAGCTTAAAAATTATGGAAGAAACCAGAAACGTAGATTGCGAAATAGTAGCGGACTCACTGAACCCAGCCGGGAACAGATTGGTGAGCTACATTGTCACCCTCCCCAGGTTCATCTGGGCTGAGGCCCTGACCCACCGACAACTTTCACGGAACGCCGCGAGCTCGCGTGCTATTCCTGTGAAGAGAATGATTAAGATGCTCCGAGAGGGCGGCGCCCATCCCGAGTTTTGGGGATCCAATAAACCCGGAATGCAGGCAGGCGCCCAACTCACCGAGGAAGACCTCGCATCGGCCCGTGAACTGTGGGATACTGCGAAGATGAACGCTATCGACTCTGCCGAGGAGATGATGGAGATTGGACTCCATAAGCAAATATCGAATCGCGTCCTGGAAGCCTGGTGCCCTTACAAGGCACTGGTATCCGCTACGCAATGGGATAACTTCTTCTCGCTGCGGGCGCATCCGGATGCTCAGCCGGAGTTTCAATTACTCGCATACCGTATGCTTGACGCGCGGCTGAAGAGTGAGTCAAAGCAGCTCAACTGGGAAGAGTGGCACATCCCATTCGGCGACCAGATGTATCCGGACCTGGATATCGCGACGCAGCTGAAGGTGGCGGTCGCTCGAGCAGCACGCCTGTCCTACTTGACGTTCGACGGGAATGCCAGCTTGGAAGAGGACCTCAAGTTGTTCGATCAACTGCTCGTCCAGCAGCCGCTCCACGCCTCTCCGACCGAGCACGTTGCCATGGCCGAACCGCACCTGTGGTTGAGTTCAGACGTAGCACACCGACAGTTTAAAGATTTGAAAGGCGGACATCTGAAGACCACGGAGAGTTGGCTTACCCTCAAGCGAGATAGGACAGCCTGTAACTCGTGGCCGCTACCCTACAGCAAGAGCATGAGGCACCAGGGTAACTTCCAGGGATTCACACAGCTCCGCAAGACGCTACCGGGCGAGAACGTAGAGAAGGCGGACCTCGCCGAGATCATGGCAACCAAACCCGATTGGGTGACTCTGTAATGATCGTAAAAGAAGGACAAGACTTGGAAGATGCTTTCTGTTGGATACGTGAGCGTATCCATGCGGGCGAGGATCTCAAGAAGATGCAAATGCACGTGAATGATGATGTGTTCCGTCGGTTCGTAGTCGCAGCCATGCAGTGGCAGTATCCAGACCCTCACCCACATTACGATCTGAGTGAGATGATTGACACCGCCGAGGAGGGCGCCCGTAAGATGCTATCTCACTTCCGGGAGTTTGATCTCCTGATAAGTTCATGACATTACTGGAACAAAAGCGCAAAGAGGCCCGAGCCTTGGCGGACGAACTACGTCCCCGAGTTGAGGCCTTCGAGCGCCCGCCCGTCGTAATCTCGCTCTGCGATACCTCGACGGTGATGCTGAAGCTCTGGGCGAGAGCCGGCTTCGAAAACTACAGCGTAGATCTAGCCAACAAAGTCAGGAGCGATCAATTCCTACAGGACGGATCTCGCCGCACATACGGGGACGTCCGGACCTGGGCACCGCCCGCCGGCGCCCGCGACCGCGTGGTGTTCACCGCCGCCTTTCCGCCGTGCACTCATGTGTGCTGCACCGGGGCGCAGGACTTCAAGAAGAAAGGGACGGGACTGCTCAGGGACTCCCTGGAGATGTTCACCTCGGCGATCACTCATGGTGAATGGTCGGGCGCCCCTTTCATGGTGGAGAATCCAAAGGGGGTCTTGTCGACGCACGTTAGGAAGCCAGATCTCCAATTCCACCCTTGGTGGTATGGCGATCTCTGGACGAAGGAGACAAACCTCTGGACCGGCAATGGCTTCATCATGCCAGACGCCTGGATCCCGGAAGATGAAAAGCCGGAGGATATGAAGTCCAAAGTCCAGCAACTACCTGATAGCAAAGGCAGGAAGCAAGAGCGCGAGAAGACACCAGAAGGTTTCTCCATCGCAGTTTTTCTATCCAATGTGAATTATGCTCTTGATTTACATTCGATGAGAAATTAAACAATTAGCAAGAATTGAAACAATTATGGCAAAAAGAGTGTTTTTAGCAGAGTCCGACGGAACTCAATTTGAGAGTAAAGCTGACGCGATAGCTCACGATGAAGAAGTTTTCTCGGAACGAAGAAACGACACGTTTCAGGAAAAGGTTGCGGTATTTATATCGGAAACCGATTACGACCTGAGTCAAAGCCCTGAAGGAGCTGAGGCCTCGGCCGAGCTGTTGGCTGCTATCCGGGACAACCCGCTTCCTTTCATGGAAGTGATGGAGACGATCCTACCCAAACAGTGGCAGCGTAAGCTGAAATTGAGAAGGGATGGGCCGCCTACGAAGAAGTCGACCAAGAAGAAGTCGGCTAAGAAACGCGGGAAGTCGAAGGCAACCAAGCCGAAGGATAAACCCGCTCCGGATCCCCTAGAAAAGGAACCGACCGTGGACGACGTTCAAGCCGAGATCCTAGCGAATATCGCTGACGCTCCAGAAGAGATGGTAAAGGAGGCGGCACGGGCTGGTCAAGCGGTGAATCTCGGCTGGGTTGGTGTGATGCTGGGAAAAACACCACCACCTCCGACGGAGGAGACACCCCCAGCGGCGTTCGAGGAACTGACCGAGGCGTCAGATCCTCCTGCAACCGAGGTTCCAAAGACCCCACCACCCCCACCCGAGGAAATCTCAGAGGACCTAACACCACTCCCGGATATGGGAGAGGAAGAAGAATCCTGGAGGTCTGACGATGAAGCTATTATCCCTGTGGTGGACTAACGTCCATGTCCAGATATCCCCGACGACAACCGACCAATGAAAACTGATACCGCTACCTCACCACCAAAAGCCCCCGACTCAAAGCGGGTCGGGGATTGTTCTGCGACTTCTTGTTCGTCTTGCGACGGTTGCCAATGGCAGCACGAAGGCGAGGCAAAAAACTGGTGCTATATGTTTGAAACTGCCCCAACTAAACTCCCATGCACTCAGCACGACAAGTTTGAGGGGGAACGCCGCGCAATGGGCGCGATGATCCGTAAATGCCCCGCAATCATCCCGATGGTGGTTATGGGGATTTCTGAGACGAACGAATAGGATATGCCGTCCGCTGGCGGCGAACCTCCGACAACTCAAACCACTGAATAATTATGGAAACCACTACAACAACACCATCGAAAGCGGATCGGACATCATCCGCTTGTTCTGCCGAAATTGCGGAAATCACGCGAGAGATTACACCGAAACTGAAACGGATTGAAACGCTCCGCGATGAAGAGCGCACGTTGAAATCCCAAGAGTGGATTGATGCCAATGGCGTGACGCTTGACGACATCGAGACACCGGACGGCGACGATAAGCCTTGGTTTGGCGATGTATGGACGTTCGTGGAATGGCTCAAGGCGAATAGCTCGAAACGGTTCGCGTCGTGGAATGAAACGATCTACTTCCAGAGCGATTTGAAAGAGGGGAAGATGCCGCGAGATATGAGCGGGAGAATGTGGGAAATCCGATAGGCAGAACGTTCAAGAGCATCCAGCGAGCGAATCAAAATAGATATGGAAAACGAAAATAATAATCAACCTACGGACAGTCCTCGCTTGGATGACTCGCCTTGTTCTGTCCATGTGGAAAATTTAGGGCGGGCTGGAGTGGGAATTGTTGCGGCGTCCTACGAAAGAAAACTTACTGCGGCACGAGAATTACTCGTTGAGGCGCGACGTTATCTCGACCGAATGGGGCAAGATGGGGTGATAAGTCGAATAGATGATTTTTTAAGACAGAACGCCTCAGTGAACCCATCCCCCGACGAAAATCTATGAATACAGAAACGACTACCGAACCACCCGGAACTGCGACCGCTCCCGAGAAGGGGGATTGGCGTTCCACGACTTGTTCGCGACGCGCGGACTTGTTGAGCCAAGATGCCAGAGACATTCTCGCATGGGCGTTCCGAGAGGGCTTTTCCGCGTCCGAACTTGCGCCGATGCCGATGAACGCGGTGGAGGTGAAAATCAGCGGAGACGTGGATGCTATCATGGTCGGCGGTGACAATTTCCGTCGTCACGGGGGAAGCGACTCCGAGCGGTATTACACTCACAGAGACGACGAGGACTGGGCTTTAGTATTTGCTCACGACTGCGATGGATGCGCAGACCGTGGCGAGAAGTTTGCTCGTTCATATTCTCCCGCGAACGTCAAAGGTGACTCACGCCCGACCGGGCGCGACCACCACAAACGCGGAAAGGATGATAATCATGAATAAGCTCCGACTCACAGCGGGTCGGGTGTTGATGTCCACCGCCTTGTTCGCATCTTTAATTACTGGCGACCCCTGCCATCGAGTGGGGTCTGATCGGTGATCGACTAAAATCATGAAATATATCTATTGCTTTAAGTATGTGGCGGGTGGTGAACCCGCGTGCGGTTATGTGATCGGCGAACACGGAACTGACGTTCTGAAGCTGCAAAGCGAGGGCGTCCTGTTGGCGGCTGCGGTCAACAACCATCCCGGCGCGGAAGTCGGGGGTCTGGTGGTCGAAACCTTCATCCAGGCTCCATACCGGGAGGATAATTCTCGACATGCACCTTGAGTCCGCAGTCATGGCATCCGAAGGATTGCCATCGACGCCTTGTTCTCCTTCCGATTCTTCATCTAACCCTGTTAAGTAAATTATGAAAACTCTTTTACCATTCTGTGATTGGTCGATAATGCGTTCCGAGGGACACATTGTTGTTGGTATGTTTGTTGTAAACGGTAGTATTCTGTGGGATGTGCTGGAACCCTCAGAGCTTCCGAACGACCTCATTGGTCTCCACGATGGTAAACTCGTCTGGATCCTCCCGGGAGGGATTGACGTGAAGACCTTCAGATGTGAAATGGGCAGCATGTCCACCGCTGACCTGGTGAACTCCGTCAAGCGTCCGCACCTGCCTTGGCGGCTCCTTACGAACAACGACAGTATGTTTGGTGCCGTCCTCAGTGGCGCAATCAAAACGCTCGCTCTCAGGCCAGCCGTGGGAGTCAGTAGGTGGTGTCATAAGGCTCTTAATTTCTTGGAGAACGTCAAAGTGATGCCATCCCCCTCCGAGGGTGATGGTGAAAAACAAAAATAATTATCAAAATGAAAAAAAAGTATTCTAAAACACAGCGGGAGGGGGATTGGTATCCACGTCTTGTTCTCCATTTCGCCTCGCCTGCCCCTGTTAAGTGCACAACCCAACCCTATTGAATTATGAATAATACTAATCCGTCTCCCAATACTTCTGGAGGCTCACTCCCAGAAGATCAAATACTGTCTGTGTCGCCGCTGCCGCATGCGTTGGCGTCATCTTGGAAGCTTGGGCTAAAACAGATGTTTGAAGATCACGAACGAATGCATCCAGGTGCTCCGTTTCGCCTACCTTTCCGCTGTCTGGGAGTTGGTGATCGACGTAGTGTTTCAGTAGTTTGCCTAGAATCAGCTCGTGCGCGAATAGCCGGCCTTCGAGCTGCTGTTGTTGGTTTTCGTTCATGGTGCTGTCGTGTTGTCGGATTTCCCCATTCTCAGGAGAACGTCAAAGGTGACTCACGCCCGACCGGGCGCGACCACCACAAACGCGGAAAGGATGATAATCATGAATAAGCTCCGACTCACAGCGGGTCGGGTGTTGATGTCCACCGCCTTGTTCTGCTCGCCTTGTTGTTCCTTTCAACTACCTAACCCTGTTTAACCTACAACTTAACCCTATTTAATATTATGGCTGATTTTTACAAAGAATTTGATCTATCTCAACTCGAAGGGTCCGAAGATCTGCTTCGTCAGTTGCTCCGTAAAGCTGGATGCGAGCAACAATATTCGGTATTCGAAGGCGGACGAGTGGTGCTATCATCTCCAGGATTTTCCGTTTTAGATCTTCCGAAGGTAGACGAGACAATTCGATACGAAGTGCCAGATGATCCGGCGTCGCCGGTGAAATATTCATCGTGAATGTGGTTTTAATGCTCATGGTATTTTATGCTATGATTTTAAGCAGAACGTCAAAGCGCACTCACAGAAGGGGCGAGAGCGCGGCCCCGCAAACACCAATAAATGAACTGATTATGAATAAAACTAACGAAAACAAAGCGGCCCCTTCTGTTGATGTGCCGCGCCTTGTTCGACTTCTTGATTCTGAGGCTTCGCGTGCGGAGTCGGAAACGTCAAAGCTGGTCGATACGGACGGATACAACGAGATGAGGGCGGTTGTGCAAACGCTTCGGTGGATGCAGTCCCCCGGATCAGTGAGGCCACCCGTCGATATGGTTCTGGATAGGCTTAAGGGCATTCCGGGAGGCTCAGAAGATTGTTTGGCTGATCCCCATCTGGAACAGTCTTGAGATACTTATTGCCGTGTTGGCTGGTTGAAACAATCACCTCGGCGCGATCACCATTCACCTCGACATAGAAAGCCCACTTACCTGACTCAATACCTTCAATGGCTGCTTGCTGCGAAATCTTCCAATTAGTGCCGTCGGCATTGGTTCCACCGACGTTTATAATCCGTTCATGCGGGTTCTGTCGGTCGGATTTATTGATGCATCGGATACGGTGTGTTGCTGCCATGGGCTTGTGTTGGTTTGGTTTTTCTTTGTCGAACGTCCCAGAGCACGCACCGTCACCAGCGGGAGCGGACTCGGAAACGGAGGGGAAACCATGAACCCACGCTGGACGTCTGCGACTAGGCGGCTGGTGACGGTTGCTGTGTCTCGCCTTGTTCGTTGCTCTTCATTTTCTTAATTGTATCGGGCGTCACCTGCCTTAATCCATGTGGTGAGTTCGGAATGCAGTCCGCTACATAAATATGAAAACCAATAGTCAGTGGGATCGCTTTATCCTTCCGGTATACCCATCTCTACCTTCGTCGCGGTATAAACCTTGGAGTGAAGTGCATTCAGCTCCTGCTCAGATAGAATACCCTGCTTCACGAGCAGGATGTTCAGCTTCGTATCAACTAGCCGTAATGCCACGTGTAATGCGTCTAGGCTTTTCATTTGTTCTTCAGTGTTTGTCATGGTGTTTTGGTGGTAGGGTCTTAGATTCTTCAACGAACGTCAAAGTGCATACACCGCTACCAGCGACGGCCAGTGATGAAACGGGGGTGAAGCCATGAACCCACGAAAAGACTCCGCCGACAGAGGGGCTGGTAGCGGTTGTATGGCACGCCTTGTTCGTTGCTCTTCATTCTTGGTGCGCGGCCAGGTTGGGGTTGAGGGAGAAGTCAACGCCATTTATGGGTCCTCTATGATCGACCCCCATCATCGGCTGGACAGTAAGGCTGATGAGTTTATGGCTGGTGTCTTCTGTCGCGAGTGCCTGAAGGGCGTTAAAGAGCTGCGACGGAATCTCCATCGAAAAACTATTGTTATCCTCCGAGAGTTCATGAAGGATCTTCGGGCTTATCTTATCGAGAAGCGTGCGAAGCCTGCGCTGCAGCGGTATTGGTGTAAGCTCCGTGATTCTGGTCTCTGCGGTTACCAAGCGAGCCTCTGCTGTCTTCTTGGCTTCTTTCTCTCGTTTGGATTGTGCTATGCCGATCAAATTACCAATGATGTTCACCAAGATCCCACTACCCGCGATGGAGCCACTGATACCGTCGAGCTTCCCCAAGAAAAGGGCGTAGGTAAATCCGCACGCAGTGATGAAGCTGCCCCCCCAAGTGGTGACGGACTTCAGACGGGACAAAGTGTTGATCTTCATTTGTTATTGATGTGCGCGCTCGGCTCGTGGCTTGGGATGACGCTAATATATCAGGTGGGGGATTTAGTGACGACGCGTATGGCGCGTAAAGTTTCTTCAACGAACGATTGAGTTCTGCCATGCGGAGCATTGGCAGCAACGCCGTGTTCTCCATCTTAATTATATGAATACACCAATAACAGATAAACTCGTTGAGAAGCTGAACGTCGAGCCGTGGCTATCAACCGAAACAAAGTGTCGATCTCTACACGACCACGCTGAAAAGCTAGAGGAAATTGCAACAGATGCACTCAAGTCGTTCCGATGCACTCAACGGCCTAGCGACTATCCCGAAGACCACTGGAGCCGACGCTTGGAAAATCTCATGGAGAACGCTTTAGGCCAGTGAGCGTATAATGAGGGTGTTGAGCGGATGAGCCACTCAGTAAAACTAAAAAGAAAATGAAAGAATACACAGAGTTAGCGAAGAAAATGGCGTTGGAAATAATCTCGATTTGGCCTGAGGCAGGGAACCGAGATTTTGAGTCCTTTGGAAAGACCACGACGGTGCCGGTTTCCGGCGCCCTCCAAAATGCGATGGAGGACGGGGTCAATGTCGACATTGACGAATTAAGGTTATTAGACCAGTTACTGAGAGCCGCTGGGAAAGAAGGCAGGGTAAATTCAGAGAGAGAGCAGTTTGAAGCCGCTCAATTCGCCACCTTTTCCGTTAATTACAGGCCTCAACTAGAATCATTTCGGTCTACGGAGTTTCCTGAAGGTCAGGAATTCGTCTACATTGCCGGAAGCCTCGTCATGGAGTCCATGCCCGGCTGCGGAACGGTTGATTCGGCTGCGGCGAGAAGGTTTTCTAAGGCTGAAATAATTCAGGAGAGGCGGCTCGGCTTTCCGCCGCCGGTCACTGGGAAGATATTTCAATCGCAGATGTCGTTTATTCGCGTGGAAGACGTAGAGCACTTCCGGTCCAGACCGGAAGAGTTCTGGCGTTGGTCGCTAATTCCTTCGGACCCGGTTCCGGTCGAGGAGTTCACGAAAGATAATGTCAGCCGTTGGATAACGGCTTCCGAGGAGCGAGACGCTCAAAGCTTCCTCTCGATCTCGCCTGTTCCAAAGCAGTCATGAGCGGTCTAGAATACAAGACCGAGCGGCGAGGCAGCTACTCTCAACCAACCATTGAAATAACCACTAAAAATTGAACTCGGAACGGGTAGCCGGTTGGTCTGCGCCGCCTTGTTCGCCTTCTTATTATTATGTATAAGCAAACCGAAACGAAAACGACAGCGAACCTCTCCAACGGGGTCGAAATCACACCAGTAGCAACGCTCGAAGACGGGTGTGGTGGCGTGGCTCACATCTGGGTTGACGACCACTGCTATGTGCTCGGACTGGAGAGAATGGAAGCGCTTACCAGTGATAGCGATGAGGAGCTTATCGTCAGGCCGACGTATCACATATTCTGGGAAGCGTTCGAGGTGCTGAAGACTCTTTCTTCTCTGCAGAACGCCTAAATCCAGCCACGCCATGATAAAACTAACGAATCAACCAATCCGCGCTATATGGCGTTGGCTGCGATGCCTTGTTAGCCTCCGTTATACTTACGGGACGCTCGCGGGACTAGAAGCCAGAAGAGAAAAAATCACAGGATTAGTGGAGGTCTATTCTACCCGCCCTGATCCAACACTTCCGAAATGGATTGGCGTCAATGAGGGCGTGATAGGAAATTTTGAAGGCTAACAGCCGTGGGTTGCTGAGGATGGCTGCGTCGAACAAAATACGTCTCTTTGTGGGAGGCATTGACTTCGGCGCAGACAAAGCGCACGTGGAGTCTTTGCTCTCTCCTCATGGAGTCGTGATCGACGTATTCCTCCCCGAGTATCGTAGGTATAAAGGGAAGGGCGTTCGTAACCGGGGGTTTGCCTTTGTCGAGATGTATCGCGAGGACGGGGAACGGGCAATCACCGCACTCAACGACACGCAGAACCCCGTCACGACAAGACGTTTAATTGTGAAGGAAGCAGACCAACGCTGATGAGCAAAAAGAAAATAAGCAAGTACATCCCCGACCGTTTTCAGTCGTGGGCGCAACACATCATGCGGATTCCTGGTGTGAAGAAGAAGCAGCCTATGTGGAAGCAGACGGCCCAACTTCTATCCGCCGACGCGAAGGAGGAGCGGGATGCTAAAATGCGGGATCGTCTTGGAGGTATGACGCTCGGCGAGTTACCGCCGTCTATGAAGACGTCACTCACCGACCCGCGATATCAACCGTGGAAATGCACTCTTTGGGTGCAGGATAATCGATTCTCCACCAAGTATCGACCGGTCACCTACTTTACCCGGGGACCAGATCCGAATCACTCATTGAACCTGGCACATCAGTTCTGGGTCAGGTGGGAGAAAAAGGGTAGGGGGATTTCCGGCGATGCCGAGTTTCCTGATATCATGGGTACCGGCGACGCGCTGTGTATCGACGAGTCCGACTGGGCAAGATACTTGAATGAGGCCAGGAAGTGGGGAGGTGAGAAGGATTACGAAATCTTTTATGCTGGTAACGTGCAGCACCCTTTCTTCTGGACTTGTCCTCAAATGAACTTCGACGTAGAAGGTCACCAAACTATTACTAAAAATGCAGACTACAGAAAAATTCTCGAATCTCAGACAGCAGATTGATCGCGCCGACCAAGCGTATTATGACGGGGGTGCTGGCGCCCGCGAAGACATCATCAGCGATGATGAGTATGACGCCCTGAAGCGTAAGCTCAAGGAGGTGGCTCCTGACGATCCAAGACACCGACGCGTTGGAGCTCCGGTAGGTCGAGGTGACGGCTCCGTAAGGAAGGCCGAGCATAAGATCCCTATGGGGTCGCTCGACAACGCAATGAACCGCCCGGAGCTTTCTTCCTGGTATGATATGCAGCGACAGACGCATCAAGCCTATGAGGTGATCGTCTCCGCAAAGCTGGATGGTGGTTCGCTGGGCCTGACCTACAGCAACGGAGTTCTGACTCAGGCGGTGACGCGTGGTGACGGCTACGTTGGTGAAGAGGTCACAGCCAACGCAGTCATGATGAAGGGCGTGCCGCTTTCGTTGAGTAATGTGGATGGCACTCCGTTCAACGGGTATGTCCGGGGTGAGGTGCTTTTACCTAAGGCGGCTTTCAAGAAGATCGGAAGCGAGGATTCGAATCCTCGAAATCTCGGCAACGGGATGATGCGTCGGGGTGATGGTCACCAGTGTCACCTTCTCGAGTTCAAGGCATTCCGCCTGTGCGACTTCCGCGGTAACATCCCAGACACGACGTTGAATCAGATGTTTCAGCGCTTAGATTCCATGGGGTTTGACACCGCGCCGATCGC
>Ga0208646_1000444_pt1 | contig 26618 bp, 15 predicted proteins | sample AntAceMetag02UK8_FD_184762 | JGI IMG/M metagenome (GOLD analysis project Ga0208646, IMG submission 184762) | Saline lake microbial communities from Ace Lake, Antarctica - Antarctic Ace Lake Metagenome 02UK8 (SPAdes) (version 2) | ecosystem: Environmental > Aquatic > Non-marine Saline and... | reverse complement strand
CTTTGTGGTGAGGTTAATTGATTGTAATTTTTCATGCTAAGACAAATATGATCTTTTGATCTTAATGCCATTGGGGGCTAGCCCCCAATGGCATTAAACTGTCTTGCACTTATTAGTTGAATCTAAGCTGTCAATAAACTCTATCAACTGATATATTTACATTCTTTTTAATCCTTTGTGTGTCTCTTGCAGTTTTAATAACCAAAAACGAATAGTTTTTGTTAGATTCATCTATTATGAGACTTTTCAAATATCAATTCAATTCAACTCCTTCTTGTTATTAGCCATCATTAGATCAACTAAGTTTCAACTTCTGCTTACACTAACTATTTTAGGGGCAGGTTATTTTTGGGTAACTGAGCAGGGTTCTCGTATCGCGCAAGATATAATAAGTCAAGTTGTTAGGATTCAAACTGACAATTCCTACACAATTAGCTATCACAAAGTTGATTTATCCGTTTTCGAAAGTAAACTAACAATTGATAGCATGCGACTAATTCCAAATCTTCAGCCTTCAGGCCAGGAGTTTTCTAGTGCCTATCAAATTTTAGCTCCTAAGTTGGTTTTAGATTTAAAATCTATTTCCTCCATATTTTTATCTAATGAATTGTCCGTTGAACAAATATCCGTTTTTAACCCAAAGCTCAACATCGTCAAAGGGAATTCAAATACACCAAAGAACATAACTTATGAGGCTGGTGATTTATATCAATTAATCTCTCGATATATCAAGGTGTTTGAGGTCAATAAATTACAAATTGTAAAAGGCGGTATTGACTACAGTAACAATTTCACAGACAATAATGATTTCGAATTACGCAACCTGGACTTTCTCGTTGATAATTTTTTAATGGACAGCACATTAACAAAAGACAGATTCTTTTTTACAGATAGAATAAAATTAGTGCTTACTGATCAAGCATATTTACTGAATGACGACATTCATAAGCTCTCCTTTGACACCCTTATTATCTCAACGCGTTCAAAAAAGTTTGAATTCAAAGGTTTCAATATTAAACCCATAAACGAGGATAACGGTTCTATTAATCTTTACGAATTAATGATCCCCGCTTTTACCATGAGAGATGTTGATTTTGATAAAATATATCTGGAAAACAAAATCGAAATTGGAGAACTTATTTCACAAGGCGGACAATTCAATTTGACATTAAAACAAAAACTCAACACTTCAGAAATAGGTCAAAATAAACTCAATATTCCTAGTATGAATCAACCTATTAATCTTCGTAATATTGATTTATCATTTGAAAAAAGTACTGTGATCATTGGTGAGGATAGTATTTCGTTTTCGAAGTTTAAGGTAAAAGGTGATAGTTTATCGCTTGATTCTACAACGCAATTTCATGACCTCAGCCTATTTCTGTATAATGCTTCCGTTTCGATAATTGAACCTAAGTTTATTAGTAAGCGTCTAATTCTATCAACTGATTCTATCGACTATTCATTGCGCAACAAACGCCTGAACATTTCTTCTCTAAAATTTGAGAACCAAAATTCTAAATTCTTCTTGCCTTATGTGGAAATTATTCTGGCGGATACTAGAACCGACGCGCTAAATATTGATTGTATTGTCTTTAATCAACCAAACTTATTTTTTGATGATAAAACCAAAAAAAAAGGCGCTGAAGTCTCCCTACCAACATGGCTCAACGTTGATTGTATACACATAAATAAAGGACGTGTTCAGTATGGTAAAAACACCTTTGCTTCAAATATAAGAGCAGCTTTTAAGTTTCAAGATAAATTCACATTCAATAAGTCATTAATAAAAGATAAACACTCCTCCTATTGGGTTAAAACTGATCAATGGCAGTTTAAAAACAACAACTTATTAATCGATGGTAGCTCTTTATCGGTAAATAATTCCGGTGATCTTAAAGCAAAAAATCTCAACATAGATCAAAGTAATACTACCTTAAAAATCGCAGAAATAATACTGGATAAGCTAGCATTGGATAGCTTGGTATTTCATGAGAAACTATCATTTGACTCTCTAACTATAGTAGAACCTATTGGAAGCATTAACGCCTTTAACTCAAAAAAACCATCCTTAATCACCTACTATTATAAAAAAATTAGTGTCGCTAATGGTAATTTTAAGGTCAATCTAAAAGAGGATAAAACTATTTTATTAAACTCTTTGAACTTCCATTCTTCTAATATCAATGGACGATATGTTTCTTTGGTAGAAATTGAAGAGGGACAGGCTTCAGGATTTTCAAATCATGAGGTTAAATTCGAAAATTTAACTTTTGATGAGGTTGGTCAATATTTACAAGTAAAAAAAGTAGGTATTAATCCCCTAGATGATTCCTTGAAAAACAAAATTTACGCAGACGTAAGCAACATTTTAATTAGCAACTTTGACCCTATAAAAACGTCCAATGATAGTCTTTTAGACTTTGGTAGCGTCAAGATAGATAGCGTCAATTTATTTGGCGATTGGCATTTGAGCCCATCTGAAAAACAAAAAACCCAAGAAGTGATGTTTGGAAAGCTTGATTTAAAAAACCTTAATGCCAATTTTAAATTGGGTGACAATCAATTTCAACTTAATAATGCCAAATTAACAGCCAACGATTTCCATTCGAATAAGGACCATGTACTTGTGGATAATGACATTACCTTTTTTAGTGGTAGTGTGAATATAAAAACGAAGACTTTTACCACATTTTTAGATTCCGTTTTACTCACAAGCAACAATAAGTCAGTGAATACCAAATCTGGAAAAATAGCGATCAGCCAAGACAGCATATATTTTGACGCATTAGACCTATTTAATATCACAGTCAATAGTCAAAAGGATACCATTAGCGTAACCGAAATCATACTGAACAATCCAATTGTCAAAGTTGACTTATCAAAAAAGGCGGACGATAAGCAAGAAATACCAATAAAATGGATCATTTTAGATAATGTGATAATTAAAAATGGTCTTGTTCAATTAGAAAACACAGGAATACAATACAACAAGGACATTACTATCGATCAAGTCAACTTCACAACTACAAATCTAAATTTCAATACGACTTTCAGCAACTTAACCTATTCAGATTTTGCATTATCAACTGGTGGTTTAAGCTATACCACACCTGATAGCTTATATGTCTTTTCAACAGCGGAATTTTCATTTAAAAGTAATGGAGATTTAAAATTCTCGCAAGTAGCCTTGACCCCAGTTTACAACAGACGAGACTTTAATACCCAAATTGATTACCAAAAGGATTGGCTTAGTGCTTCGTTAAGAGATATAGAGATTAAAAAGTGGGATTTTAACCGATTTATCAATGATTCCACGATTTCCATTCAAAAAATAGTCTTTGATAACCTCTATTTAGAAACACACCGGGACAAACGATTACCAGAACCGAAAAATAACATAAAGCAATTGCCTCAACAGTATCTAAAGGATTTGAGCTATCAATTATCTGTAGACTCCATTGAAATTGCTAATGCCTATGTTTCTCATTCTGAGTATTCGCCAACTGGCCTGAGGCCAGGGTTTATCTATTTTAAAAATATTAACGGTTATTTAACGAACATCACTAATATCGAAGAATCTTTGGCAGCCAATAACATGATGACATTTAATGCTACAGGAAGCTTATATAAGACAGGTAATTTTTTCCTAACAACTGATTTTCATTTGGACCATCCTAAGAATCAATTTGATCTGACTGCTCGGTTAGGCAATATGGATTTAACTGAAATGAACGCATTATTAGAAAATACGGCACACATATCAGTAAAAAATGGAGAAAATCGATTGAATGAGATCAGCTTCAAGGCTAACGATCATTACGCTGTTGGCCTAATGAAATTTTACTATAAAGACTTGAAGATAGCAGTGCTCAAAGAAAAGAAGAATCATGAAGAAGAAAATGCATCATTCAAGAGTTTCTTTGCTAATACATTTATTGTGAATAAGAAGAACCCTCATTTTCTTTTTGTAAGAAAAGGCGATATCTATTTTGAACGTAACCAAGAAAAATCGATTTTCAGTTATTGGGCAAAGAGCATGCTAAGTGGTGTAATTACCAGTATCGGTGCTGGCAGCAACAAAAAGGAAATAAAAGAATTTAACAAAAGCTCTAAGGATAAATTTTAATCCTTAAAATCAATTTTCTTATAACTCCCATCACAAATTGGCTTGTTATTACACGCTGTACAACAACATAATGCAGTGACGCGATTCTTACTTAAATGCTTACCATCAAGATGCTTCACAGAGATATTCCCATAGACCATTAAGGGTCCATTCTTAGTTACTTCGACTACTGGTGACTCTGGTCTAAAATCTTCCTCTAGTTGTTGCGCGTCGTTCTCCAATTGAAAGGTCAAGGCGCCTAGAGGGCAATTTTTTATTTGATTAACGATTTGCTGTGTATTTGCTCCTTGAACATTGACCCAAGGTCTGGAATTAGGATTATAAACTATCGGTAACCCCTTAAAAAAAAATTCTGAATGAATGCATAATTAAGCGTTCTAGGTCACTTTCCCTTCAACATTTTAGTGTTCTTTTATTTTGCTCATAGAGATAATGTGTTTATTACTTACATCTTCAATTTCTTGCAACTGGTCGTTTCTATCTATGAAAGTAACCATTTAAGGATAAGGCGGGTACTAGACGCCTCGGTTAATAAAGATCCTAGCTCTTCATAATCCCCTCTTATGAATCAAGTAATTGGATTGACTCCTTCTTCTTTCTATCCTCGATGAAAGCCACGTGCCTTTGCATTCCATCCACTCACGAGGTTTCAAATTTATTGCTTCAAAAAAAGACCAAATAACATCCCTCAATGTATCATTTTTATCAAATACTGATCTAGTAAAAGGACAAGGTGGAATAATACTAATGGGTTTTTTCGGAGCAAAGTCAACTGCTTTTCTAATAAACCGTTTTTCTCTATTTTGTCTTCTCAACCCTTCTCCTTCCGCTGTATGATCAATAATTATCCTCTCTTTTCCTACCCACGAGTACGTCATTTCAGCAATCCGATTCTAATTTTTTTGATGTAAGAACTTCCTATTTACCCTATATCTTCCTGTAATATTTCCGTTTTAAAATATTAGCACATCCATTAAGAGAACCTCCAAATTTTTGTATGCTTTATTGGAAAAAAAATCCACATCCTATATGCAAAAACCATCTCGTGTTACTAAGGTCTTCCCTTCTACATCTACCATCCCAACAACAACATTATAAACCCCATTTTTAGGTAATTTCAGAAGGTATATTAACGACCTAGTAGAATCGATAGTCGACCATATAAAATCAAAACTCCTGATGAACCAAGACACGTTCTTCATACCTCAATGGAGAAAGTATCTGATCAAAGTTGTTCTTTATCCTTGCTGGATCCATTGTGATTTGATCGTATCTCGATAATACATTCTTGCTATTGAGTAATAACCGTATTTAAAGGAACTTCACATCTTGCTGTTCATTCTTGTTAAATTCTGACTGATATATTCCATTTCCCAAGCTCATGACTTGCAAATCGCTATGCTTTATAACTTGTTCGTTACCCATGCTATCCTTATTGAGGTTCCCAGCAAGTGGAATAGAGATGGTTCCCATGTTCTCATTTGGGTGTGTTCTAAACCCACATCCAACAGCAACTATGTCATCATTGAGCACTCGAAATGCTCCAAAATTCACTCTCTCTGGATTATAATAATGAACAAAAGCTGAAAGAGATATGAAAATCTAACCCGCCACGATTGGCTTGCCTACGAGATTCGGCACGGTGAAGGATCATATTGCCAGTCGTTGAAGACGCTACTGGCAAATGATAAACCCTACAACATCAATTAGGGCCCTCTTGATAGTGTCAGCGAAACCCGCGACAATAGATAAACCCGCGACTGATGCCAAACTATTTTTGATAAAATATTTTCGTTTCATCAAATTAGATGTACCTACATTTAGTTTGATGAAACGATGGTCGTATTAAAGGTTATTCAAACATTATTGTATCTCTAGCGCCCAAGTAATGTCTATATCACTAGAGCCAGTAGCGCTCGTAGATGTAGCCGTCTTTAAGTCTGGTTGGTGTTTGAGAAGTATTCGAAATATTCCAGATCCAGCCACTTCGGTACGCCATGTAGTGATTAGGCCAATGGGTAAGTTATTCTCATCCTGGTCATCGTAGATTACTGTTCCTGCTACTGGACTAATATTGCCCGATCCGGTAGGATTTGCAAAAAGGTCTTCCGTAAAACCAAAGAAAATTTGATGCTCATCTCCCTCCTCTTTAACCTCTTCTCCAATATCCTCATTTTCAATGCTATTCCGCATTTCGATAAATAATTCATAGGTAGTATTTACCGCTAATACTATATCACCTTCTACTTGAAGGTTCTCAACTCCTGCGCCATCAGGATCAATAGCATTAAAAGTCAATGGCGCACCACCACCTTGAGGCGAAAAAATCAGCGAGACGTCTGTAATTAATTCTTCATCATTCTCCGCTGCGGGAATATCCTCATCATCACAGGAGGAAATAAATAGCAAGGTCAGCATCAGCACTAAATAGTAATTTTTGTTCTTAATCATGGTTTATGGTTTTTAATGCAACAATGTTGCAAACATACTCATTATGCAACAATGTTGCAAGTGTATAAATCTACTTTAGTAACTAAATGTTGAATTTAACTTCTAGCTGAACATTCCATCCTCTATCATCTGCAAAATAGCGCAAGCGATCAGTATAGTTTCGATACGAATTATTTAGCACATTACTCCCAGACAAGGAAAATGACCAGCTTTTTAGGTCATAAGTAACTTGACTATTCAATAAAAAATAACCTTCAGGGGCTTTAGCAATATCAAAAACTTCCATCTCATTTAACATATGCTCTTCATTTCGTTGCGCGATCGTTAATAACTCCGATAATTCAATAACAGTAGGTTCATTGAACTGTCTGAAGGTATATGAAGGGTTGACACTAATCGTCAATTGACCTGAAGCGATATCAATTACCCGGCTGAACCTATATTTGAAATTGGCTGGTGGAATACCCACAAACGCTTCAGAGGAGAGATTTTGCGCATGAACATAAGCCATAGAAAAGGTAGACGATAGATGATTTCCATGTCGTATATTTAAACTGAAGTCACCGCCCATAAACAAAGCGTCCTCTTGCGTATAAATCCAATATGGAAATGTGCCACGTACAGTACTTGTTATTCCTCGTGGTGTCGCATAAATATAATTTTTAATAAAATTGACATACAGCACTATCTCCATCGAGATGTTTTCAGATTCACGCGAAAGACTATTAATCCATTTCCATCCCAATTCAGACTTCACGGGCTTATTTTTTTGGGTAAGCACTTCTGACGTAGATAAACCTTCGGTTGTTTCTGTAAAACGCCAGAAACCATATTCGATAGCCGCTTGATGTCTCCCAAAGCTGTATAACTCTGAAATACTTGGCGGACGCCACGCTGATGCTATATTTGTCCTGAAAATATGCTGTCGAAAACCATATTCAAGACCAATGCTGGCCGATAGGTTATTAAAATTAATGTTGTCAAAATAAACATCATTGTTACTATCTCTACCTCTGATTGAACTCATCTGCCAATCATATCTACCACCAAATTCTAGAAGCACATTGCCTAAAGACAGATTCTCAATAACATATAGCCCAAACCTGGAAACATTATAGTTAGGCACAAAAGGAATAGTATTAGTTCCTGGGTTATTGTTATTATCCTGTATCAAAGCACTTACCCCAATATTTCCTTCAAGCCCAAAAATCTTCGGATGAAAGTAGTCTACATCAAAGGATTGTGAAATCAAAGAGAGGTCGATCGCTGGTGTTTCATTGTTTGTTCCTCTTCTCACGTCAAATTCAAATCTATTATTAATCTGAATACCATAAGTTGCTTCGAGCCATGCCTTGGGGAGAAAATACTTAACCTTTAATTTGATCGACGTATGATTAACTTCTTGTTTTGGGCTAGCGATAGCATAATCAAAACCTTGGGTATACAATGGAACATCACTTTCAATGGCCTTTATAAGATCCTCGATATTTCCAGTATTGGAGCCTCTAAGTATGCCTAGCTCTTGCGCAAAATATCCACCTCGCAATTCCAAGTCTAATTTTGGTAAATGATATCTCAATCCAGCGTTAAAGGAAGTTTCTTTTTTCCCAGTATTGGTTAAAATATAGTTTGGTGATTTCAAGTCTCCTTGCACTGTTTTACTGAAGCCAGCAGTTCCACTGAATTGATGACTTCCCGCATTTAGCTGGGTGCTAAAACTCCCACCTCTTCCATTGGAGAAAGCCGACGTTTTCACGAACCCATTTAAGCGCTCATGAAGTGCTAGCTTGCGCGGACGCATCAAGATAACACCACCTAATGCATCAGGCCCATATTTTACTGTAGCTGCCCCTTTAATGACTTCTATAGACTCAAACTGCTCCGGATCTATTTCTGGAGCATGATCTACCCCCCAGTTTTGAAATTCATGTCTTAGATCGTCATTGATAATTAATATCCTATTAGAGTGCAGACCGTGAATTACTGGTTTAATGACATTTTGACCTGTACTTATCATTTCTACCCCAGATAGTTCCGCTAAAACCTCTCCTAAGCTATTGTTAGCGGTACTTATGTTATGTAAATCAAGTCTCGTTGAAGATTGTCCAACTCGGCTATCATTTAAGGCGTCAGCCTCAATCACAACGCTCTCCAACGAGTATCCTTCAGGTGCCAAGTAAATAATAGGATTACCATGGTGTAAGTCATGATGATGATGATTGGGTTTATATCCCAAATAGCTAACAACTAATTCTACTTCCTCTTCGCAAATTTTGTCCAAGGTAAATAATCCATCTAAATCAGATATTGTGCCTTTTTGTGTGCCTTCAATCACCACAGTGGCAAACGGAAGGTTCTCCCCTGTTTTTAGATCTTTAACTGATCCAATTATAACATTATCACAATCCTGCTGAGCAAATGAGAGGTTATGAATTAAATAGAAAATTGTGAGATAAACCAATCTCATCAATTGCACGACTTGCAAATGCCATCAACAATCATATTCCAATTTTGTACTTGATACCCTTTGGGTATTTCAATTTTTGGTATTGGTTGATTTTCAATACACTCTATATGGCCACATTCGTTGCATTTAAAATGAACATGGTTATGGCTATGATCTGTCGCGGAACAGGTATCAAAACAAATACCAAAAGTGGCGATACCTGATTCATTCGGAATCTTGTGCAGCACGCCATTATCAATAAAGGATTGTAATGTTCGGTACAGTGTCACTCTATCGTAATCTTTCAATTTGATTTCCAAATCTTTTTGGGACAAGGCATGAGGGACTAAAGAAAACATATTCAAGACATCCAATCGGCAATTGGTTAATCTCAGCTTATGATTTTTGAGAATTTGTTCTCGGTCTTTTATCTCCATGTAGTAAAGGTATTACAAATGCAATTCTGTTGCATTTAAGATGGTTTAAAAATTATTTACTTTTTTTTAACGACAGTGCTAGCATTTCCAAATAATAATCCTACATTTGCACTCCGTTTTGGATGAAAGAGATCAAAACATTAGTTCGGGGCGTGGCTCAGTCCGGTTAGAGTACCTGGTTTGGGACCAGGGGGTCGCAGGTTCGAATCCTGCCGCCCCGACATAAATGAAAGGATAATTGTTAATTCAATTATCCTTTTTTTATGCCTTTTCCATGTGATAAGTAATAAAAAGGCAGGTACGTCTACTTGATAAATAGTCTCCGAACATGAAAATTCCAATACTGATTCCGCTAAATACTGCGTTTAAAAGCTCATATCAACTTGATTATGCGATTTTCACCCGCGTCTAGCCCGCTACACCTTCGAGTCCGTGTGATTAGCAATATTGAATGATCGTCTTTGCAAGATTATAAAACTTTATTTTGAGAAGATGCTTGTTCCAATTTATAAAAGGGGTAAAAATCGTTTTTAATGAATCTCAGGATTTTAAATCATTGCTTATAGCTTGGTACTATATTGAAAGTAAGTCTCAAGAATATTTGAACAAACAACCAGGTCATCGTTCGTACCAAATAAATTTCCTGCTTTATTACATCAGAATTAAGATTTTATCTTGTAAAGAAAAACACAGTCTGGGCATAGGCGGGTGCAGCTTAATGAAGCTATTAAAAGTCCCATTTCGCAATAACAGTGATTACTGATTTTTTTCAGGCCTATTCAAGCAAGTCATCCTTTTCGAAGAACATCCACAATACCCACTCTTCTGAATGCTAATAGCTCTTTACAATTCTTAATATTAATCCTCTAAAACTTTGTATTCAAACCAATCAAAATCAGCAAAATGATCGTGCCCACTCAAGTCTTGGCAGCATAATCCCACAAAACTACCAGTAAACGCAGGACGATACCTCCCGTCATGATCTTGAACATAGTCATCTGAGAGAATGCTACCATCCAGTTCCTTTCCAACCTTGATCCATTCTCCGTGTTCTAGACGGTAATAAAACTGTATACTTTCTCTATCAAAATGCCCTTTCAAAAAGACCTCTCCATTTTCTGGAAGCTCTATGATATCTTCCTCATGTTCCGCAAAATTGAACTTATCACAAGAAACAGGAAATAAGATGCGCTTCCCCTCTCGACTTTGGGTTATGTGGAGATAATGAAAATGACTGGTGTTATAGTAGAAAACCAACCCCGCCATCTGCTGAAAACTAGCGGGATGAAAATCTATTTTAGTAGAAACTTCAACATTGAAATGCTGTACCCTTCGAGCGATCATACTCTGATAATGAAATGAACTCAATGATTCTCTACCCTTCAGTCTCAGGTAGGCTGGACGATCCAAAAGGCTCATCCAGTTTTCCATGGGCACTCGGAGGCTCTGAAAATGAATATTTAGCTCTTCGTTATCAAAATCATCAAAATGAGATATTTGCTTTTGTTCACTGTCAACTCCTTCTATTTCGAAAGTCAATCGCGGGAGTCTCCTTCCTGCCTCTAGACTTGGCCAGTCCCCCTCAGCCCAGTGAATCTTTTCTATGGCTGTTTCTCTTCCGAGCGTGCATCTGCCTTGCTCCTTTAATGGTCTGCTTACTAGAAATACGATAAACCAATCACCATTTGGTGACTGTACAAAATCACCATGTCCGCTTTTTTGAAGTGAGTGCTGTGGGATGTTTTTGCAAGAGATCAAAGGATTTTGTGGATGAACTTCATAGGGACCAACAACTTCTTTTGACCTAGCGATGGTCACGGCGTGGTTGTATTCTGTGCCTCCCTCTGCAGTGATTAAATAGTAATAGCCATCTTTCTTGTAGAGATGTGGTCCTTCAGTACAGCCAAGTGATGTACCTTGAAATATCTTGTAAGTCTGACCAATCAGGGTCTTGGCTTTAGGATCAAACTCTTGTAATTCAATACCCCCAAAAAGTGTCCCCCTCCTATGATCTACCTTCATTGTGACGTACCATTTACGACCATTATCATCATGAAAAAGTGAAGCATCAAATCCTCTTGAATCTAAAAAAACCGGCTCACTCCAATCTCCGAGAATGTTGTCGGTAGTGATGAGATAATTGGGCGTGTCTTTCCAAACTCCGTCAAAGGACTTGACATTGCTGTAAATCAAATAAAATATGCCTTCATGGTATGAAAGACAGGGTGCCCACACACCGCAACTGTCTGGAACACCAAGCAAATCAAGTTGTGACTTTCTCTCCAACGGTCGTTTCACCAGATTCCAATTGGCTAGGTCTTTGGAATGGTGTATCTGGACTCCAGGAAACCACTCGAATGTGGAAGTAGCGATGTAGTAGTTATCTCCCACCCTAATGATGGAAGGGTCCGGATTGAATCCCTTCAGTATTGGGTTTTGTACTTTCATGAGCGAATGAGTTCTTTTTCCAGTTCTTCTAGTGATCTTCCCTTTGTCTCAGGAAGCCATTTGGAAATTAACAAAAAACCTACAACAGCAAAAACAGAGAATATCAAGTATGAGGTTGCACTACCCAGATTAGCGAGTTCCCATGGAAATACAAATTGTACAAGGGCACTCGTAAGCGAGTTAATAAAACCAAAAAGAGCCAATGCCCCTCCTCTGATCTTTGCTGGAAATATCTCAGAGAATACTACCCACATAACAGGCCCGAGAGAAAAAGCGAATGAGGCAACAAACCCCAATATGCCAAACAAGACAATATATGGGTTCATTGAAATACTAGAAAACAAAATGTCTCCTTGGTGTTTCGTAAACAATTGCTTGCCTATCATTCTGTTTATCTCTCGCTTAAACGCTACATCATTAGTAAATACCTTACCTTTAAGTGTGATCAATTTATCCCTCACTTCTGGATTATCTTTGAAGAACTCGAGTGTTGCCTCCGTCACCGTGTAAGTAGCCTTACTGAATCCGTAACTTGTTATCCCCATACTGATTGCAATACCCATAAGACCAATCAATAACAATGGCTTACGTCCAAGTTTATCAATAAATAAAATGGCCAGCACTGTGAAAACTACATTGATGAGTCCTACATATATTGCTTGTGAAAAAGCGGCATTTATCCCCACTCCTGATTGCTCAAAAATGGTCGTTGCATAGAAGAAAATAGCATTAACTCCGGTAATCTGCTGAGTAATACCTAAAACGAGCCCAACAATCAGAATCACACGAGTTTCTGGTTTGAATAGAAAACCAAGACCAATTGTCGCTCTTTTTGACTCTGATTTGATTTGCTGTTCAATATCAGTTTTTTCCTTTTCGGCTCTAATAGATCCAAACAATTTTTTCAAAATACGTCCCGCATCTTCATGCTTACCATGGTATAAAAGCCATCTTGGACTTTTAGGGATAAAAAACAGGAATGTCAAGTATAAAATGGCTGGTACAGCTTCCACGCCCAGCATCCAACGCCAGACATTTTCTTCCGTGAAGGAATCACCGCTCTGGTACGCATCTAGGAAGTAGTAATTTGAAAAATAAGAAACAGAAAAACCCAATACGATATTCAACTGCTGTATAGATACCATCCTGCCTCTCATCTCGGCAGGTGTGGTTTCGCCGATATACAGCGGAGCTAGAATCAACGCCGCTCCAAAAGCCATTCCTCCTAGCATTCTAGCTAACACTAGCATTTCATAGCTGGTTGCTAGCGCTGATAACACCGCTGAAATAATATAAAGCAAGGCTGCAACTTTCAAAATATCCCTCCTTCCCAACTTATCGCTTAAAGTGCCTGCTACCAGCATGGCAAACATCGCTGCAAAGGACGGAGCACTTACTACCCAACCTTGCTGGATGACATCCAGATCGAATTGAGGAGTTATGAAGCCAATGACTCCTGATATTACTGATGCGTCAAAACCAAATAAAAATCCACCAAGAGAAACTACAAATGCTAGGGTAAAAGCATATCCTTTCTTTGCTCCACCTCTAATATTTTTCAAACTTGCTTCTTCCATGATTAGTTGGCGTTCGCACCATTATTCCAAAGGTCATCATAAAGTTTCTCGTATGCATGAATATACTTAGGCTGGCTTATGACGCTATCCCATTTCTCAGATATCATTTCACTTGTCTGTAGTCTCGCATCTATCTTACCGAAGGTTGTGTTGCTTTTCCACATATCGTTATTTTTCCAGTGGCAATTAATGTAGCCGATTGCCTTGACAACATCAGGATTTTCGTCAATAGTCTTGAAAAACGGTAAAAACCATTTCCCCCAAGCCTCCTCAGCTTGATCAGTATTTGACAGAATAGTTTCTTTAGTCTGCCCATCAAACTTGACTGTAAAATCAGAAATTGTCGGACTTGCCTCAGCAATAAAAACTGGCTTTCCTTTTGCTCTTGCAAATTCAATCATACGCTGTTCATCCCATCTTGAAAAGAACGAGAAGCCACACCAATCTACATACTCATCACCAGGATACCACTGCTCTAGCATATCAAGGTTTGATGCCCAGCCAGTAGATTGCCAGACAAAGGCAACATTTTCAACTTTTAGGCTATCAAATTTATCCTTCACTCTGCGAAAACCTTTTATGTAATTGAGCCTATCATAGTGATTCCAATCATGACCGTCAAACTCATACCCAATTCGCAAAAAAACAGGTCTAGTTCCCAAATTTTTAAGAAAATTCCCCAACCTTAAAATGGTATCATCCATTAAGCCAGAAGCAAGAGATTCTTCTTGATTGACAAAGTCAATACCAATAGCCAAGGCCATATCGTCAAAATGCTGCAACTGTAAAGACATATTGCTATAACCGTCTCCCCAACTTCCAGTTTCCCATACACCCTGAAGGTCGCCATTAAAAGAAGTATAGGCAGTCCACCCTGCAGGCTTTCTGAAATGATCCAGGTAACCATTTTGAAAACCCGGAACACCACCTACAGCCTCTAGCTCTTGACCAACAAACATGAGTACTTTGCCATCTTCTGGCTCGAACTTGGCTTTGATTGGTTTTGATTCCTGAATATCCTTAAAGTCTTGCACTGTTGAAGCATTAGTCGTGCAACCAAGAGACATACTAGTTATGAGTACTATCAACATAGAATTGAGGACGCTAAATAGTTTATTAAAAAAGTTCATAGTTGTTTATTATAATTCAGTATTTGCTTCATTTTCCTATCTCGCTGTGCTTAAAAATTGGATCGTTTAGCTCCAACATGTATCTATTTTTTACGATATCATTTTTCTGCAAACGAGCATCTTTCCAATCGTGCCAATCATAACCCAGAGTATCAGACCAATAATCCCAATCCCAATTGATATAACAGAAAGCTTTAATCTGTGGTTGGGTTTTCATCAGATAAAAGAAGGGATCGAACCATAAGTCCCACGACTTTGCTCCCTCTTCTGTACCGACATATCGAGGAGTCGTTTCTCCGATCATTACTGGTTTGCGATGATCGGAAGCCTTCTCTAGAAAAGTGATCAATCGAGCATCTTTCAGCTCCTCAGGTGAAAAGATATCCACACCCCACCAGTCTACCCACTGGTCTCCAGGGTAATACATACTGAGTGAATCCCAAGATTGAAACCCACCAGAACCTCCAGCAGAGCACCATACGGTAGCAGCTTTTGCGTTTTTATTTCTCAAAAGCCTGGTAATCTTAATAAAAGTGGTTTTGTAAGACTCAGGAAGATAACCATTCCAAGACCCCTCAAATTCATAGCCAATTCTAATAAAAGAAGGACGATCAAGCTTTTTTATCGCGACACAGAATGCCTCAATCTGTGCATCATATTTACCATTGGCAAGCCCTACATCCTCACCAGATCCATCATCTTTACCAGACGTTAGATTCACTCCGATTTGGGGAATTATGTCTTCAGGAAGATTCTCCAATCGCATCAATAAATGCTCACCCCAGTTTGAAACCTCCTCTACCGGTCTCACCAGCCCTACATAATCCATGTAGACTTTTGGGTATAGTTGATTCCCTGTGAGAATAGTGTATTCAATAAAAGAATCATAATCTTGCCCAGCCCCATGCAAAATCCCGTTTGTTGGTTCATATACAGCACCATAATTTTCCCGCTTCAAAAAAGAAGAATTCGTCGTATCGTCGGTATCACATTCGATTATCGTTATCATTATTAATAGCAATCCAGTTTTAAGAATAAAACTCATAAATACGCTGTTTGGCCAATTGATTCAATCATATTTAATTGTACCCAGAATTCTGTGATAAAATGTTCACCCCTGATCCGTCAAGTCCAGCTACCCTTATTTCTTTAAGTGGGATAGGCAAGAGTTCATCTCTACCAAGAGCAAAACCTTCCAATTCTGTAGAAGCATCTCCCCATCTTACCAGATCGTGGAATCGGTTCCATTCTGTAGCTAGTTCAAGCCTCCGTTCCAGCTTAATTACTTCTAGAGAAAGTGATTTTGAGGGCAGATTGACTCTTGCCCTAACCTGATCAAAAGCGTCCTGACCATTTCCGCTGGCGCCCATACTTACTGCTTCGGCCAGAATCAACAACACTTCAGAGTATCTCATAACCTTATGATTGAGCGGAGATAGTTGTAGTCCTCCAGCTGCATACACATCCAATTCTTCAGGAGTAAGGAAATACTTCCGTGAATAGGCAAAATCATCACCATAACGCTGACCTCCAGATTCGGTACTATTTGCCCAGCTAGCTAAAAACCCATCAGGTATAGGATTGAACCCTTCTTCTGTGAGTTTCTCGGATTCAATTGAGTCTCCTGCCATCATGATAGTCGCTTCTCTCCTAATCTGATCTCCTTCATTTTGAAAAGCTGATAACAATTCAGGTGTGGTAAGGTGATAAGACCATCCCGCTACATTTGTAGAACCAAACTGAGGTGAGAAGAATTGAGCGGTGAGGCTGCTTTGAGAATTTGTACCCCATTGACCGGCGGCAGGATCTCCAGTATAATTGATTTCCCAAACAGACTCTATTCCAAATTCATTTGTGATACTAAAGTTCAATTCATAATTCTCTTCTAGTGCATAAATTCCAAGATCTATAACTGCCTGTGCAGCATTAGCAGCTTCTTGCCATTTTTCCTGATAAAGGGATACTTTGGCCAATAGCCCTAGAGCTGCACCACGTGTCGCTCGATACTGTTGTATCTCGTCCGCTCGGCTAATAGGGAGTTTCGTTGCTGAGGAAGTCAAGTCTGCTACAATTTGGGCATAAACATCATTAATTGATTTTCTTTTCAATGTTTCCGAAAAGGCGGGATCAAAAGGCTCATCTTCAGTAGCAAGAGGTACCTCTCCGAAATTTCTTACCAACTCGAAGTAATAATAAGCACGCAGGAATTGAGCTTCGCCTAAGAACTCACCTGCAAGTTCCCCCCCGAGTATTTCTTCTTCAACGTCCTGTAAACCTTGAATAATGATGTTCACCCGATTCACTCCAGCATAGTACTTTGCCCAAATACCTTGTACGTTGACGTTCTCTGAAGTTAAATCAACAAATGTCTCGAATCCATGACTGTGAGGCTGAAAAAAATGATTTTCGATAATTACATCGTCTGATCTTACATCCGTGTAAATGTAATTCATGGAGTAACTATCACCGAATGCAGGGTTGAACTCCCAGCGTAATGGCTGATAAGCTGCTGCAATCAATAATTCTATAGTCCCTGCATCAGAAAAAACCACAGTGGGTAAAGGATCTGTGATTGGTTGTTGGTCAAGGAAATCCTCACAAGAAACTAACGCCATGAGTGTAAGGAAAAACAAAGGTTTTATCAGTATATTTTCCATCTTTTCAGGTTTTAAAAAGTTAGATTTAAACCACCAGTGATAGACTTTGCGATAGGATAAAAACCTCGATCCACACCAACGTCTAGTGGAGAATTATTGATACCGATCTCAGGATCATATCCAGAATAGCCTGTAAATGTTAGTAGGTTGTTACCACTGATATAAACTCTCATAGAAGTCAATTTCAGCGATTCGATCAGTGATTTAGGGAGCGTATAACCAAGTGTAATGTTTCTTAACCTTAGATAGCTTCCGTCTTCTATGTAGTAATCCGAAAATTCGTGATTCTCCACTTCCAGGGCAGAAGGTCTCATTATGTTGCTGTTGGGATTCTCCACAGACCAGGCATCTAAAACCTGTCTGGTGCGATTGGAATACTGAAACCCGTATCCCATGGAAGCATTGACAACATCATTTCCTTCTGTACCAGATGCAAAGGCCGTGAAATCGAATCCTTTGTAGTTAAGCGTTATATTAATTCCATAATTAAAGTCGGGGAATGGATTGCCTATGAAAGTCCTATCGTCATCTGTCAGTTCATTATCTTCATTTAGGTCTAGGTAGATAGGATTGCCTTGTTCGTCAAGACCAGTGAACTTGAATCCAAAAAAGCTGGCAATCGGATGCCCTTTGTCAGTCCGTGTCAGAGCCGGGGCATCTTTAAAAACACGCGTGCTTGCTCCGTCAATAGCTCTGCCACTGCCTATATCCGTAACCTCATTACTATTGAATCCAATGTTAAAATTAATATTGAAGTTAAATTCCTCTCCTAACTTATCTCGATACGTAGTTAATACCTCAAATCCTCTGTTGCTCACCGAGGCAGTGTTTCTCACTGGATCTCCTTCACCAAGGATTTCTGGACTTGGTAGGTTGATAAGCATATCAGTCGTATTCTTCACATAATAGTCCAGCGTAATCCCAAGTTTGTTTTTAAGTAAATCTAAATCCAGCCCTATGTTGGACTGTGAAACTTCTTCCCACTTTATATTAGGATCAGCTTGTATAAAACTTAACCCATTAAGCGATCTACTGAATCTCGGAATGTGATCATAGTTTGGTATGTTATCTATCCCATTCACACCCCAACTGGCACGCAATTTTATAAGACCGAAGAGTTCATTTTGAGCAAGAAAGGGTTCATTTGAAACTACCCAGCCAGCCGAAACAGAAGGGAAATAGCCTCGATTATTGCTAGGTCCGAATCGTGATGATGCGTCAGATCTAAGTGTAGCAGTAAATAAGTATTTTTCCTTAAAATCATATACTAATCTCAAGTAAGCCGATTGGACTGTGGACCTTCCGGCACTCGGAATAAATGAGGCTATATTCTCAAAGTCTTTGACATTGGAGAAATTCACATCCTCGAAAGAGTTGGGAAAGAAGTCCGTGGCGTTGAGTCCATTAGAAGAAAACTCCTGACTCAAGGCACTGACACCTACAATAGCACTGACACTATGAAATGAGCTGATTTTCTTATCGTAGCTAAGAAACGACTCACCTTGATAAAACAATTCATTGAAGTTGGTTTCTGTGTAGCCATTTATTTCATTCAGATAGCCCTGATCTGGGTAATCAAACCTCTGACCAAAAAACCTTGAGAAATTTTCACGAGTCATGTAACCTCCAGACACATTTACTTTTAGTCCTTTTACTATTTCCCAACGCAATAAAGCGTTTGAGTATAGGACGTCCTGTTGTGAGACGTTCTGACTATGCTTAAGCCCTAGTATGGGATTGCCAAATTCGGCAATGGCGTTGAGCGGAACTCCATTGTACATCAAACCAGGGCCTTGTCGCCCGTTGTTAAAGGGGTTGCCATTTTCATCATAGACAGGATAGATTGATGGAAGAGAAGCCACTGATGACAAAAGCCTAGAATTTTCGCTATTCTCTGGGATAAACGTTCTCTTATTGGCCGAGTAAGTTGCGAAAACATTTAGCTCAAGATTCTTCTTTATCTGGCTTTTCACATCGAGTGTAAGACTTTTTCGGTTGAAATTGGTATTGCTAATAATTCCACCTTGATCAAATGATCCTGCACCCAAGTAATAGCTTACTTTGTCAGATCCGCCAGATACACCCACTTGAATATCGCTTATTGGCTGGTCACTAGTAATTTCTCTTATCCATGTCGTCTCTGGTAATAGGTCAATCTCCTCCTGTGTAAACTTGCCCCTTCCTGGAGCTGGTTGACCCTGACGAATGAGGTAATTGACGGAGTTGTTATAGTATTGGGCGTATTCTTGTCCATTTAAGTATTCTCCCTCACTTGCGAGTCTCTGTACACCATAGTATGTAGACAAACTTACCGTGGGTTTTTGATTAGTCCCTGCCTTGGTTTGCAGCAGAATAACACCATTCCCCCCTCTCGCACCATAAATACTACTGGCAGAAGCGTCCTTCAATACAGATATGTTTTTGATATCACTCGGATTAATAAAACTCATATCTGGAACCTGCACACCATTTAATAGTATTAAAGGATTTGAGTCTCCCGCTGTGCTTATCCCTCTCATGCGAATAGTCAAAGGAGCCCCAGGGGACCCAGATTCTTTCATCACTACTACGGCTGGGGACGCTCCTTGGAGTGCTTGTTCTATTCTGGTAATAGGTCGATCCTCAATAGTTTTGGGAGAAATAGATTGAATGGCTGTAGAAACTGTTACACGGTTTTGAGTTTGTCCATATCCAGTCACTATTACTTCTTCCAAGGATTGAATATCCAGATCCATTTCCACATCTACTTTAGATTGACCATTGATGATTATTTCTTGACTAACAAAACCAACAAAAGAAAAAACTAAAACATCTCCGGTTTTAACTCCTATTTCATAAGAACCGTCAATATCAGTAATGACTCCTGAGCTTGTACCTTTTATAGTCACGGTTAATCCAGGTATTTCCTCTCTAGTCTCAGAATCCGTAACTATTCCAGTTACTGTATTTGACTGAGCTTGAGAGGGATTGAGCATCGCAATGACCAAAATAATGACTAAGCTTCTAATACCAAGTCCCCCTATTTCTCTTAAAGTATCTTTTAATCTCATATAGATTGTTTTAAAATTTTTCTCGTTTTAGAAGCTTATCGTGCCAAAACCTTATGTCGAAAGACATGATTATCAATAATTATCTGAAAGATCACCACCCCCTTTATATTACCCATTGGAATACTGTGATGATTACTGGAGACAAATGATTCATAAATATGGATACCTGAGATATCATACACAGAAACTGCTATTCTATCACTAGAGATAGATCTAAGCTGAATTACATTGTCAGCATCCTTGGAAATGACATATTTAGATGAGGTGTTTACTTGAGGTGATGCTAATACTTTTTTAGTATCCGTCATCAATGAATCATTCCAAAGTCCAAGTTGCATTAATTCAAAAAGCGAATCAGAAGCCATGATCCAAGCTTCACCGGAGACTTCTTCCTTCCAACTCTGAAACACGAGTTCGTTAAATTGTACTCTAGAATCTCCCCAACCCTGACCAATCCACTGAGCCTGAGCATTCCAATCCACATTGATATATGATAAGGCTTTGATCCTGCTATCATTATGGACAGATTTAAACATAGGATCGAACCAAGCATTCCAATGTGATCGGCCATCCCCTATTTCTAAATCACGGCCCCTTGGAGTTGCCTCAGCAATCATGATTGGTTTATCGTGTTCATTGGCAAATGTCCTGATAGCTTGACCGTTGTTTTGCCCATCAAAATGAGAGTACCCTAGCCAGTTGACATATTCATCACCAGGATACCAGCGACCAATATTGGGAGTGTTAATTCCAGCAGATTGCCATACATAGGCTACATTCCTCACTTCGAGATCATCAAACCGATCCACGATGTGGATCCAAGCTTCCTTAAATTTTACGCTGTTATAAGAATTCCACGAACCGTCAAACTCATACCCAATGCGTAGGAACACAGGTCTTTGAGATTCTTTAATCCAATTTCCGAGTAGATCAATTCGCCCATCAAAATTACCAGCGAGAACATTATCAAGTTGATCCACCAAGTACAGTCCTATTGCTATAGTTGAATTATCAAATTTTTCGTCCTCCAAGTAAGCTTCTGCATGAACATCTCCTGATCCCCAATTTGCTGTAGTTCTTAACCCAGCGAGGGTGTTTAGACTGGTATAGGTGGTTACTCCTGCCGGTATATGATCAACGAAATCCATATATCCATCTGCATAACCCGACAAGCCACCAACAGCTCCCAAATCTTGTCCAATGATTAGTAATTTTTGTCCGTCCTCCGGAGCAAATTTTGGTGCACCAAAATGAGCACTAGATTGTCCAAGAAGCGTCAGTCTAAAAATCATCAAGTATAAATAGATTCCAGATTTCATATATTGAGTTTATTTGGTTTTGGAATGATCACTACGGTTTGTAATTGTCGTAATGAACATTCCAAAACATATAATTTGGGTTGTTCTACTAAAGACCGTTAGTTTTCGATTATTCTACTAAGGTTGGATAAACTTGAAATCTTTGACGTAGATACTTCCTCCAGCAATATGGTTTACCTCACCAAACTCAATCATCACACCATCTGCAGAATATGCGGGATCTGCTGCAGCAGCTGCAGCCAGTGCATCTGTGAAATCGAATGTGAGATTTACCCAAGTATCTAAAGCGATATCTGCTTGCTGCATCTCAATATACTGCTCCCAAAAATTCGGATATTGACTTTGGTCAATAAACCTTATTCTTACTAGATTTTTAAAATCTCCAGTATAATCGTTTGAACTAGGCATGTAAACATCTAAACTGACTCTAGTCTCTCCACCTGCAATATTGATTTCAGCACGGTTCTCGGCATCTGCTCCAGCAAAAAATAAGTAATTACCAAATCTATCTTGTTCAGTTGCATCTTTGGTCATCATTGTGCAACTCTCACCTCCAATATTTGCTGCATAATCAACGTCGTAAGGTGTACCTGCATGAAGCGAACTACTGATGCCTCCTTCGGACAAAAAGGTGTGAGTAACATCCGCAGAATTGATAGATATTTCAAATTGCTCCGGATTTGGTTCCACAACCACCAATTCTTTCATGTCAGGAACTGTTCCATGATAAGATGCCAAAACATAATATTGTCTAGGATTAGAACTAAAATCATTGTCATGAGTCTCCACATAGAGAACGAGGGTGTCCGCTTCAGTCCCTAGAACAGCTTTGACAACATTAAACGTAATGCCATTACCTGCCTCGTAGGAACTTTCATTATTCTTGTATCTAGGGTTAATGATATGTGCTCCTGCGCCTTCAACTGTTAAAGTCTTAGCTTCTTCACTCACCGTCCAATTCCAAGTTCCTCTAACAAACGCACTTACGTCATTTCCATTAGTATTGAGCGGAAGAGTCGCGCCAGATATGTCTATTGCTGCATTATCAAAATCAGTTCCAGCCCAAATACCAAATTCTCCATAAAAATCACCCTTAAAGTCTACATCATAAGTCCCGTTCGAGTTGAAAGTGTATTCATCATTAGCAAGGGAAGTCCTTGCGCCTAGGGGAACTGCCGCACCCTCTAAATCTCCCCAAGTAAACCAAGTTCCAACAGTTGATTTATAATCCCAGTTGTCAGCGTTCCCTTGATCACCTGAAACCATGGCTATAGACTCTCCTCTTATAGCTATCCATGTTTTACCTGTAATCACAAGAGAGATTGAACTTTCAATGGTCACAGCCATGGTCGCTACATCAGAATCATCAGTAGTAGATGCTGTTAAGCTGACCTCATAAGTGCCTGCCTCTGTATACCCATAGACAGGACTTTCCTCTGTGCTTGTACCAACACCATCTCCAAAATCCCAAGTGTAACTATCTGCATTGATAGAAGCGTTTTGAAAGGTGATAGTTGAACCTGAGGCAGTGAAATTAAACACTGCCGTAACTTCCTTAATCTCCGGTTCGTCATCCTCATTGCAGGACACTAGCGTACCTAAGAGAAACAGCAGAAACAATCCTGCTATGTTCATTGATAAAGTCATTTTTTTCATGCTTTCATTAGTTTTAGTTTGTAACAAAACGTTCCTGAAAAATCAATTCAACAATTAATAGCAGTTAAAATATTAATATCATAAATATGACTGCCTTACTAATGCTTTCTTTAAGAATTTCATATTTCAAAACCCAAATAAATGAAGTTTACTACTCCTTGAAGAATTTTGAAGCCGACAACACTACTACATCATATTGACGCATAGTACGTCATTCCCTCGTCATTGATTATTTAATTAATTGATTATCAATTCTTTATAACAAATCATTATAACAAAATATATGAAACTAAATGAATTGACATTCAATTGGTCGGTAGATACCTAATACGACATTGGAAAAATATATTTTGATTCGAAATGAGTAAACTTGTATCGGAACTATTGGAAATTGGTACTATCAGATTCGCATCAATCGATCAAAAATGAGGTCTTTCTTTATATATCTATTTATAATACCGTATTTATCCTTCGGTCAGTTTAAAGGACTGCCATTCATTAAGAATTATTCCCCACAAGAATACCAAGGAGGAATGCAAAATTGGTGGATGATTCAGGACACACTTGGAAATATCTATTCAGCAAATAATAGTGGGGTTTTAAGGTTTGATGGAACTAACTGGAGCCTAATCGAAATCGCGTCAGGGAAAAAGACCAGAAGTCTTGATATATCAAAAAATGGTATTGTCTATGTCGGGGGGGAAAACGAATTGGGCTATTTGAAGTCCGATGCAAAGGGGGTATTGCATTTTAGCTCTCTGAGTCATAAACTGTCAAAGGACTACAGGTCATTTGAAGATGTTTGGAGAGTGTTGTGCGTAGGTGAAGAAGTTTACTTTCAGACTTTCAATGAGGTATTTCTTTATTCACGTGATACCATTGTTCCTGTAAAGCATCATTCAAATTTAAGTTTCGGCTTTAAGTTCGGAGAATCAGTAGGTATAAGTGATTATAAAGAAGGACTTCTGTACTATACCAACGGTGAATGGGATCAGATACCTGGTGGTGGTTTCTTTAAAAATATGGAAATTTCATCAGTTATTTGGAACGGCGATGGATGGTTGGTTTCAGCCGTTGATGAAGGTTTATTCAAGATGGGTGTAGATGGAACAATTAAAAATTGGGTTGGTGAATTAAATGAAATTGGGCATTTCACTCGTGATTATGTATTGAAGTTGTCTAACGGTAATGTTGCTTTAGCGACAAGGAACAATGGTTTAATCATATTCAATCCTTCAGGAAAAATTGTTGATTACTTTTCCAAGGGAAGAGGACTTAAAAGTCAAGCGGTTCTGAACGTATTTGAAGATCGGGAAGGAAACCTGTGGTGTGGACTCAATGATGGTTTGTCAAAAATTGAATTGGCCGGTTCTTTCACTTCATTAAACGAACAAATCGGGATTCAAGGAGCTGGTTATAACGCTTATGGAGATGATAGCAAACTCTATTTATGTGCTCGAAACGGTCTATTCCTTATGGAAGCAAACGAAGTTGGTATGCAATCGGCACGATTGATTGGCTCAGAAACGGGACAGACATATGGGGTTAGTGGAATTGGTACTGACATATTTCTTGCTGCACATAATGGGGCTTATCAAGTGGCAAATAAGGATAGTCTTGTTCAGATATCAGAGCAAGATGGTTGGTGGGGATTTCAGCCAGTTCCGGGTAAAGAGAACCATATCATTGCTGGTACATATAACGGATTATTCCTACTTAGCAAACAATCAGGCGGTGATCAAGAAATTGTCAAAATTGAAGGTTTTGATGAGTCATCACGTCTCATGGTTTTTGAAAATCACAAAACTGTTTGGGTAAGCCATGGGTATAAGGGGGCTTTTAGGCTTACTCTATCTGAAGATTTAAGAAGTATTACTCAGATACAACATTTTGGAAGTGAAAATGGCTTTCCAAGTAATACGAATATCAATGTGCGAAAAGTCGATGAGCAACTAATATTTACGTCTTCAAAAGGGATTTTTACTTTTGATTATTTGAATGGCAGAATAGTACCATTCAAACCATTCAAAGAACATTTTCAGAACAGCACAATATATGACTTCAGCGTGGATGATTTCAGAAACGTTTACTTTATTGGAAAAAATGAAGTGGGTTTACTCAGAAGGAATTTTGAAGGCACCTACACAAAAGAAGTATCCATTTTCGGGAAAATCAGACCGCTTTTAAACGATGACTTTCCTTTCGTTCAAGTAATTGATGATAAAAATGTTCTTTTCGGAGCAAAAGAAGGATTTATCCATTTTGATCCAACTTCGGTAGCGTTTCAAATAGCACCCCAAAAAGTTCAAATAACTAGATTGTCCTTAGCCTCTCCAGACTCCACAATAGCGGATTCATTTTTTTTTCAAGAAAATCCTAAGTTCAAATTTGAATTCCCATTTACACAAAGATCCATTCGCATAAATTACTCTGCTCCATATTTCTCAAGTCCTATTACCTACTCAACGCAAATGGAAGGAGTGAATGATAATCAATGGAGTGAATGGAGTGAAGAATCTTTTCGAGAATTTTCATCTCTTAGAGAAGGTACATATACTTTCCGAGTAAAATCCAGAACCAGCGCAAATGTAGAATCAAAAGTCACTGAGCTTACCATAAAAATAACCCCTCCGTGGTATAGAGCAAAGTGGTTTAAAGTTCTGATCGTAACCCTCTCCGTTAGTTTTTTGTCTGCCTTATTTATCAATCAAAAAAGTAGACATAAGAATGAAACAGAGGACATGATGATTTCTCAACAAGCAGAACTCAATCAAAAAGACAGCATACTAAAAGAAATATCTAATAAATCACAAGTTGAGATTCAACGCTTGGAAAATGAAAAATCGGTAATAGCCCTTGAACACAAATCAAGGGAACTTGCCTCAAGTACAATGAACTTGCTCCAAAAAAATGAGATAATGAAGAAAATTATGTCTGATTTAACCTCTCTTAAACAGAACGTAGAGAAAAAGAACATCCAACCCACTAAGGAATTATTAAGGATTATCAAGAATATTGATAGAAGTATGAATAGTGATAAAGATTGGAACACCTTTCAGATGTATTTTGACGAAGTACACGGAGACTTTTCAAAGAAATTAAGAGACGCCCACCCGCAGATAACACCAATGGAACTAAAACTTTGTACTTTCATCAGGTTAAATATGAGTTCAAAAGACGTTGCGAACCTCTTAACCCAACTTGAAAATTGAGCCCCCATAAATCGGATAAAATAGATTATTTCAATTTATTTTTCGAGACAAAAGTACGTTTAAAGTGATTCAGGGTGGTTTGAAATGCTAAAATTTCATTCGTTGT
>Ga0208646_1000442_pt1 | contig 26687 bp, 25 predicted proteins | sample AntAceMetag02UK8_FD_184762 | JGI IMG/M metagenome (GOLD analysis project Ga0208646, IMG submission 184762) | Saline lake microbial communities from Ace Lake, Antarctica - Antarctic Ace Lake Metagenome 02UK8 (SPAdes) (version 2) | ecosystem: Environmental > Aquatic > Non-marine Saline and... | reverse complement strand
GTAGGCGGATACGTTCGGCAGCTCGCAGTCGAACTGAGGTGGAGCGTGGGTTTTCTTGCGTCTCCGCCGCTGTCGCTTTTTCGGATCCTCGAGTGAGTAACTGCAATTCAGGTTTGGCTGATTCTGGAATCACGGGTAAATCTAGAGGAACATTTGCCACGCTTCTTTGCGCGAAAACCCGCTTCACGATTTTGTCTTCGAGCGATTGATAGGACATGGCCACGATCCTTCCCCCGAGCACCAAAGCATCAATGGCTCGAGGAATTGCGCGATCAAGTACGGAAAGTTCCGAATTCACTTCGATTCGGAGGGCTTGGAATGTTCGCTTGGCCGGATTGCCACCAGTCCGGCGGGCCGCGGCGGGAATCGCTTCACGGATGAGGTTTACGAGTCGAGCCGATGTGTCGAATGGTTCAGTGTCTCGTTCGCGGACAATACGCTCGACTATGCGAGTGGCAAATTTTTCGTCTCCGTAGTTGCGCAAAATTCTCACGAGATCTCCAGGGGCATAGGTATTTAACACCTGAGCCGCAGTCAGCCCCTCGGTTTGATCCATGCGCATGTCCAAGTGCGTGTCAAACGAGTAGGAAAACCCACGATCAGCTTGATCTAGCTGCATGCTCGAAACACCAAGATCAAGTAGAACCCCTTGCACTCCTTTAATTCCCCGCTCGTGAAGTATTTCTGGAATTTGGTCATACACCGTGTGGACTAGCACGACCCGGGATCCGAATGGTGCGAGTCTTTGACGTGATAATTCGATGGCACTTAGATCTCGGTCCAGCCCAATAACGGTAAGTTCGGGAAAGGCCTTTAGCGCAAGTTCACTATGACCCCCATGGCCCAAAGTCGCATCCACGAGAACTGCATGTGGCTGATTCAGAGCCGGTGCCAGCAATGCCAAAACCCGGTCGGCAAGGACCGGTAGGTGACGGGGCTGGGTTGGCATTTTCTTTAACTCCAGGACCCAACAAGGAGCGATAAAAAGTAGACGACGGTTCCGGTTGCGATACCAGCACCAGAGACGGCGGCACCCGTGCGAATACCACTTGGAATCAACTCCGCCTGATGGTGAAGGTACTGGTTAATGGTGCTCATTGCTGCTTCTTTCCCTCGTGGAACACGATTCGCGGTCGGGTTCGAACTTGTTTTCTTCCTTGAAATCTTGTGATTGGCTCAATCAGGTCTCCGCCCGCGGCCTATATTTTTTGTTATGCGCTCGAGAAACCATTTTTTACGGAACTGGCCCTGGCATCGGGGAAGTGATGTCAGGTTCACAGAGCGGGTGGAGACCTCATTGGCCAAGCTGCACTACAAAATGCCTGGTATTACCTCCTCGCTCAAGGCAGAGAAGCCTGCTTCCTGACCCGCCAGGTATTCCTCCCAGGCAGGGGCATTCCAAATCTCTAATGTGGTTCCGTTGCCCACGACCACTACATCGCGATCAAGTTGTGCATATGAACGAAGTTCTGCAGGAACCATGACCCTCCCCTGACGATCAGGGATTTCGTCTACGGCTCCGGAAAAAAGTACCCGCAGGTAGGCCCGCACACTGGAATCTGAACGTGAGGCAACGCTCAGCCGTTCGGCATAGTCAGCAAATTCTTTTGCCGGCCACACCACGATTGAGTGCTCCTGCCCTCGGGTAAACACCAAACCAGCTGCTAATCCCTCGCGATATTTGGCGGGAAGGACAAGGCGTCCTTTGTCGTCGAGTCGAGGTGATTGGGTGCCAAGAAACATGTGCCCCACTCCTCACTTTGACCTCACAAGCAACCTGGGTAACTCCCAGTGACGCCACATTACTCCATATTCCTCCACAGTCAACCCTTCAACCCCAAATTGGACAATATTTCTCCACCGGATTGCCGCTGCGAAGAAAGGTGTCCTAAGCGAAAAACAACCACCGCGCCCCTACAGTGACCTGATGCAGCTTCCCCGACCCGTCTACCTCGGAGTGTTGGCCATAGCTTTGGTGAGTGGATGCTCGCAGCCAGCGAGTCAGGAGTCGGCCGATTTAAGCACCAGTTCTTCGACCAGCACCGATGTTGGCTCCCCGAGCCCAACGGCGGCGCCCCTATCTACGCCTACGCCGCTGCCCAGCCCGGCGGTGGAATCAACCGTGGAACGCACGCTTAATCCACTCACCGGCCTGCCGTTCATCAAACTTCCTCTGCCGGCACAATTCGCCGGCATGCCGGCGGTTCTGGCCGTCAAGATTGACAACACCCGCAACGCCCAGCCTCAGGCCGGTGTAGGCCTGGCCGATCTGGTCTACGTAGAAGAAGTCGAATACGGAATGACCCGTCTGGCTGCAATCTTTAGTTCAACAATTCCAGTTCGAATCGGTCCGGTTCGATCAGCTCGCATCACAGACATTGATCTATTAGCGCAATACGGATCACCTGCTTTCGCTTTTTCTGGCGCGCAACGAAAACTTTGGCCGGCCTTAGACAAAGCCACCTTCATTGACGTTTCGGCAAACAAGGTCCCGCAGGACTATTCACGTGATTCGACTCGACGAGCCCCCTACAACTATTTTTTCGATGCAGTTTCGGCTTTGAGTCAAGTTGAGGGCGTCTCGCGAGCCAAAGAAATGGGCTTCACATTTGATATAGCCATTCCACTTGGCGGATCAATCGCCCAAGGGGTTGACCTCACATGGCCTTCGAGCTCACTGCAGTTTCGCTACAACCCGGCACGCAATCAATATGCGGTGCAACTCAATGGCGAACGAGCAAAAGTTGAAAAATCCGATCCAGGTGGTTCACAAGTGTGGGCTGACACCGCCGTTGTTCAACTCGTTGAACAAAAGCAGTCAGCCTATTTCGATAAAGGGGGCGGTAACACGCCCCAAGTTGAAACTATCGGTTCAGGTGCCGCCATAATTTTGCGCGATGGGCAACTTTTTAATGCCACGTGGAATCGGAGTGACGCTGAGTCTGGAACAACATTCACTGACTCCCTTGGCAATCAAGTGCCCTTTCACCCAGGTCACACATGGATCGCTCTTTACAACAAGGACCGAGAAGTTGTAGTCAAAACCACCTAGGTGCTCAGCAAGACTCGAGTTCCATCCGGTTCAAAATAAAAGATTGCCAACTGCCCAAACTCCCGAGCAATTCGCTGCCCCACTTCAGCAGGCATGCCCCAAGCAATAAACCCTGGCTCCCGGTGAACTCGGTCAGGTGAGAATCCGTCTGCTTCCCAAATATCGTTGCAAGACTGCTGCAATCGCTTTAAAAGTAGGTCATTGGCTTGCTTATTCTCTGCCAGTGAAGGTCGATCCGATCCGGGATTCCATGCGGTGATTACCACGCCACTTGAGTCTCGCGCCCGGACGGTTGCCACGGCGTCCTGCCAAATTGTTGACCCTACTGGTCTCATTTCAACATGTGCGCTTTCATAAATTCCCATGAGGACATCACACGTTTGCTCGATCGGCAGAGCAATTGCATACTGCAGTGGGCGCTGCCCAATATCCAACACGCCTGTCCACACACTCCACTGTTGATCAGTGTGTTTATCGCGGATCACAAGCACCTGGTCTTGGGCTCGAGATTGACTCACTTCCCAGCGAGTAACGGACCCCGCCAGACCTACACCTGCGGCTTTTCCTGCCGCCTCCTTGGCGCATAAAATTGACATTGATCCAGTGGTTTCAGCGATCGCTTTCTCCGTTTCAGAAAAAACTCGAACGAGACGTGTGACATCTCGGTCCCTAAATTCCAAATCCACCCCAATGCTCTGCATCGCGGCCGCCCCTATTGCATAGTTACCCGTGCGAGAGATGGAAATATGCGGTTCTCCATCTATTAATGGGGCTCCAAGTTCCGAGTAAGTGAGCTCGCCCAAGGTGCCGCCAGCGAGTTGCCAGGCTGCCCACTTAGCACAATCACGACCTATTTCCCGAAGAGCTATTCGGCTGCCCTCGGCGTCTGCACCTGCTGAGATCGAGGCAAAAACAAGCTTCACACCTGACAGTGGCACCGTCACGGTAGTGAATTGCGCGGGCATAACCATGCTCAGAGTCTGTCCCATGTATTTTCAACGACCGGTATGGCCCTTCCATTTCAGGCGTGACATAGTTGAGCACCGATTTCTGGCTAAGTGGGGTCTCCCCTAAGCACTACGAAGGGACGTTATGACGGGCGTTTTGGGTGAAGAGCAGGAGTTCACCGACACTGCCTACTCCCTTCTCACCTCACAACGCGAACACCTCACCCAACGCATGAATAATCTGGCAAACGCCCCCTCCACCGGTACCGGTCAGGATGACCTTGAACGAGAGGCACATGCCGAAAATTTGAGATCGCAACTGCGATCAGTTGAGGCTGCCAAAAATCGCCTATATTTCGGCCGCATTGACGGGGATTCAGGCGATACCCACAGAATCGGCAGAATTGGCCTACGCACCGAGTCTGGAGACATGGCCTTGATTGACTGGCGCGCACCAAATGCCGCACCTTTTTATCAGGCAACGACCGCGAATCGAATGGATACAATTTTGCGGCGACGAATCTCAATTAAGGCCATAGGCGCACAACAAGTAGTGACGCACGTTGACGATGAACTGTTAACAGAGCCCGGTGAAGGTAGTTACCAGGCTGCAAAGGACTCCGTCGCGGCTCCACGCGATGGACGCATGGCTGACATCCTGGCCACCATCGCAACGGATCAGGATGTAATTATTCGTAGCCCACTCAATCAAATCACGGTCGTCCAGGGTGGTCCTGGAACTGGTAAGACGGTCGTGGCACTGCACCGAGCCGCTTGGTTGCTCTATACCTACCGCGAACGGCTGGCAAAGGACGCCATCTTGATCGTTGGTCCCAGTACAGCTTTCCTGAAATACATTGACCAGGTCCTTCCCAGCCTAGGAGAAACTGACATCGTGCTGCTGACACCTGGGCAACTTTTCCCCGGGATCAGTGCAACCGCTGACGACACTTTTGAGGTCTCCGAGATTAAGGGTCACCAGCGAATGGCCCAAATTATTACCAACGCTGTCTCACATTGGTCGAAAATTCCCGACTCGCAGGTCGACATTACGACTGAAGGCGGTACAAAACTTCATATCACTCGGGGGCAGATTCGCGAATGCGTGAGATCACTGTCAAAGAGGTCGACCTACCACGCGAATCGCGAGGTTTTTTTAAAAAGGGTCCTTGAATATCTCGCGAGGAATCTCGCCAACGATCATGGCCACGAGCAGCTCGATATTGAATCTCGAAATGAACTCGTTGCGGACTTCATCGACGACCGGCATGTTCGACGCGTGCTCAACCTCATGTGGATGCCGACAACTCCGGAAAAAGTAATTTCAAAACTCTTTGGAGATCCACGCTTTCTCCAACTTGCATCACAAAATCTGCTTTCTCCCGATGAACAGGCACAGCTTTTTCGGGAGGCTGGAAGTGCGTGGACAATCGACGACGTCCCACTCTTGGACGAGTGTGCAGAACTTTTGGGTGAATGGATTCGCCCTGCGGCAGCCGTTCGCGAGTCTCGATCGGAATACCGCGAACTTGATGCAGGTCACATGCGTTATAGCAATCGAGATGCTGCCTTTGCGCACACATCGACGGTGGCTGAGCGCGCATACCTCGACAGAGAATGGGTGTACGGCCACATTGTTGTGGACGAAGCCCAAGAACTGAGCCAAATGGCTTGGCGGGCAATTGAACGTCGTGCAGTTCGAAAATCAATGACGATCGTTGGCGATCTTCAACAGTCTTCACACCCAGCTGGTGCACGAGATTGGAACGACGCTTTGGCTTGGGCCGGAGAAAAACTTTCGCTTTTCCACCTGAATGTTACCTACCGGATCACGGATCAAACTGTCCAAACTGCAATTCAGCAACTGGTCGAAGCCGGTGGAAATCCACCTGAATTGGTGTCCATTAGAAGCGGGTCCCCCACGATCACCATCAAAGTTGCTCAACACGAATTTTTGGGTTTCCTTAGCAACGCTCTTCAGGACCAAACCGGTCGGGCTTGTGTCATTGTGCCTGACGATCTCTTGTCCACGTGGGAAGAAGCATTCGGGGTAAATTCGATTGACCTTGGATTTGGTCCTTCTGCAATTGACTCACGGATCGCAGTCTTGAGCGCAAAGGAGACAAAGGGTCTGGAATTTGACATTGTTTTTGTCGTAAATCCGGGTCAGATACGAGCTCAGGGCGTGCGTGGATCCGACGTCTTCGTTGCCTGTACACGTGCAACGCACCAGTTGTACTTGGTCGACGTACTGACCGTCTAATCCACATTAATCTGTTTGAGCCCACGAGCAATGCCGACTAATTCCCGGTAACTAAGACCACGGCTTTCAATGACTATTGAAGTTCCTGCTGGGGTTTTCATAACAAGTAGCCCACCAAAACGCTTGACATCACGCTTTGAACACCGTGTATTTTCTTGTGAAGATACTTCGGGCTTTGGTTCGACTACCGCGCAGTTCGCGTAGATGGTTGCTCGAATTTTACTTGCATCTTGGTTGATTTTCAATTTCGGTTTGGACACAATTCTTTGTTCTGGATCCGCAACTCTGCGTGCTGCCCACTTTGTATTCGCATACTTTTCCATCACGGTGAAGGCTTTTAACCGGTTTTTGTAGCTCCCCGTAATCAACATGGATGAGTACTTGGCCGAGGTCCCTGATTTGGTTTTCTTCTTAAATGCCAGAACATCAATCCTCGAGTCTTGCCTTAACCCTGCTCGAAAAGTTGGTCGGTATAGCGCTCCCGGTGCGTCAAGGGAAGACGCGGCTCGTTGCCAATTCGAAAACGAATCAAGGACCGTCTTGGTTCCAAACGAAGGCGCTGCGTACACACTTCCAATAGTCAAGGCCACAAGTAGAAGAGTTACTAGTTTCTTCGTGTGCACCCTTAAAATCCTGTCGTTGAGAAAGTCCGGTCGGTAGAGTATAGGCATGTCATCCGATCAGACGCCGACGGACAATTCAGCGCGAAAACCCCAGCGACCAAAGTTTGTTTACGCTCATGGCAGTGAACCTGACCCCCGATTCACACTTGCCAATGAACGAACCTTTCTTGCATGGATTCGCACAGGCTTAGCCTTCATCGCAGGTGGAATTGCCCTCAATGCATTTACCCTTAACATGGCGGTTGAAACGCGGAAAGCAATTTCAATTTTGGCACTGGGAATCGGTTCAATAATGTCTTTGTGGGCCTGGGTTTCCTGGGCGCGAGTAGAACGTGCCATGCGAGAACGTCAGCCACTGAAGCACTCCCCTGCGTTAATCATGCTTTCCGGAACAGTGATTGCCATCGCGGTGATCGCAGCAATCGCGTTTATCTAATTCATGCGCCAAACACAAGCCATGGACGAAGGGATGCCGGCGGAGCGCACACTCTTGTCGTGGCGTCGCACCACTTTGACACTGTCTATTGCGTGCTTCGCACTAGCCAGGCTTGCCCTTTCAGAGTCAGTCCTACTCGCCGAACTTCTCATTGCAATAGCATTAGTAGGAATCGTTACGGTGGTTATAAATTCTGCCCGGCACTACAAAGGCGCACGAGGAGCTTCTGGCACTTCGACATTTGCCGTCGCCGCTACCGCTTTTTCCCTTGGTGTGATCGAGATCATTTTAGTGATCCGGGAGTAATCTCCTATTCCTTACTCTCCATACCAAAGGTCATATCTACTTTTGGCAACAACGGTGCCCAATCAAAGACAACTTCTGTACCCAAAACAATGTCTTGGATGGACCTGTTTTTCCGACTGAAGATGGACCAAACTAAGCCCAAAGCAAATACGACGGAGAAAAGCGAACGAAGAGCAGCTAGGCCAAGACCCAAACTGCCACCCCGATTTGTTTGCACCCTGAGGCCCATCAAGATATTTCCCAGGGAACGACCACCCGTGGACCAACTCCACGTCCAATAGATCCACATTGTGAAATACCCAATTACCAGCAGGGGAAGTCCAGTCGCCTCTGGCAGGTCATAGAAGACACCTAAGATGTATCTCAAGGCCTCCCAACCTCCCCAAGCGCCCATCACGAGCACAGCGACTAACCCAATATCAAGCATCACTGCGATTGCTCTACTCGTAAAGCCCGCGCTTAACCCCTGGATAGAATGAGCGCGCTCAGGCAATGCACTGAAGTGCACCTGCGCACCAGGGACGAAAGTCTGCCGGAACTGACTAAAGCTCGGCATTTCGCCCCGAAACTTCCCTCGATGAGGCCCGCATATTCTTGCGGAAAAACACTCGATCGACGATCCCGCTAATGAAATTATCGGTTTGCACTGCCTGGAAGCGGACAGTATTCAGAATTCCGTCAGCGACACCACCGGTGCTCTCACGAACCAAACTGGGTAAGTCGATTTCCTCAATTACGTAGTCTGCAATCTCTGTCATTGGCACCCGATCCAAAATTGGATTGATGTCGGCCTGCGAAACAATTTCATTAACGTTTACATGCTCGCGAACAATTCCATTTATGTCGACCCTTGACACAATCGCGTTGACGGCAACAGGAATCACTGTGTCAAGGACAGAGTTTGCAACTGCTTTGGTGGATTCGGTCGCAAGGTACACGGTGGTTTCTGTCGCGAAGCGCACCAAGCCGATCGCACTTGTCGCAACCGTTGAAGCGGAGTTGACCACAAAATTCAATGACCCCGCTTCAATCTTTTCACGCTCAGCGGAAAACTCAACGACGGTTTCGCCGACCCCAAAGGATTCACTCACCTAGTAATCATCCCCTACCCGCTAACCTTCGTGCATGGGCATCCTTAAATCTTGGGCTATTGGCATCCTTGCTCTAATTACTGGGCTAGCTCTTTTCCTCACTGCGAACATAATTTCAAGCAATATCGAAACGTCAGAGACTCAGAGTGACCTTGAGCCCTTCTACACGCCGCCGGCACCCTTGGACGGAAAGCCTGGAGATCTACTACGCATTGAACCACTGGGCACCGAAGTAGAAGGAGCCCAATCGCTTCGAATTCTTTATCTCACAGAGCTCGAGAATGGGGAAATAACTGCCGCCAGCGGTATGGCGTTTATCCCGACTGCTCCAAGCACGAATGGTCCTCGTGAGATTGTTGCTTGGACACACGGAACTACTGGCGAGGGCGACTCTTGCGCCCCGTCTCGCAAACCGAACCCAACATCACAACTGACAGAGTTTCTCCCCAGCATGATTCAGCTTGGTTGGGCACTCGTCGCCACCGATTACACAGGATTGGGAACCCCCGGGGTCCAGGCTTATCTTCTTAAGGACCAAGAGGTACGCGACACCGTGAACAGCGTGCGTGCACTGCAACAAATTCCAGGTGCAAATGTTGGCGCGCGCTACGGCGTATTCGGGCACTCGCAGGGTGGGCACACAGCCCTGTGGACAGGCCATTTGAGTAAGGAATTCGCACCAGAACTTGATCTTCTTGGAGTTGCAGCTGCCGCACCCGCGGGTGAATTGACACAAATAATTGAACAGCAGTGGAACACGGTGGTGGGTTGGGTAATCGGAGCAGAAGTTATGCGTTCGTGGCCAGTTCGCTACCCCGGCCTTGCTGTCGACGAAATTCTAAGTAATCCCGGTCAAAAGAATTACGATCGGTTGGCACTTGCCTGTATCAAAGACGCCGGCCTTGAGGCTGAGATACGCATGGATGCCTTCAACGAAGACTTTTTTGTAGCCAACCCAGCCGATGATCCCGGTTGGTCAGAAGCATTAAAAGAACAGACTCCACCACCTCTTCCCACCGATATGCCATTGCTACTTCTTCAGGGGACGGCAGACGAAGTGGTGCTGCCCCAGCCAAATGCCTACCTCCAAAGAACGTGGTGTGAGGCAGGAACTCACGTCAATGCACTCTGGATGGGCGGGGTTAACCACGAACTTGCTGCAGCGATTGGTGGGCCAACGGCCGTAACTTGGTTACAACAAATTTTCGCCGGAACCTTGCCAGCATCAAACTGCAATGAACCGATTCCCGTATTGCCACCTTTGCCCAGTACGGCAGAGGTGAATTAATCGGTTGTCAGTGGGCCGTTTTTAGCTTGAGGAAAATAGTCCTGACCAATACCGGAACTCCGCTTGGGGACCATTACAGAACGAAACCACGACACTATTTCGTCGCCATCTTGGTTCAGTCCTCGGGTTTTCATCCGGATAATTCCCATTTCAGGCCTTGATCCGCTCTCGCGTTTTTCCAGACACACACTTTCCGCATAAATCGTATCCCCGATATAGACCGGGTAAGTCAACTTGATGTCGGTCCAGCCTAAGTTGGCCACCGCATTTTGGCTCATGTCTATTACAGACAGTCCAAGAACGAGTGCAACGGTTAAACCCGAGTTGACAATTATGCGACCCTGCGTAATTGGATTGCTCTGCGCTAAATGCGCATTAAAGTGGTTTTGATTCGTGTTGCACGTGAGCAGAGTGAACCAAGTTGAATCAGCTTCAGAGATTGTGCGGCCGAATGGGTGCTGGTAAGTAGTGCCTGCATCAAAGTCTTCAAAGAAACGACCGAGTTGAGCCGGAACAACGTCATTCACGATTAAAAGTTACCTGATTTCTTATTGTTCGCCATCGGTGCGTTTACGCCACCGATCTTCCATTTTGTTCATAAAGCCTGCGTTTTTAGGAGCCTTCTGAGCCTTAGCGCGGAAAGCTTGAACATCTGGGTCAACTTCGGGGTCTTCAACCGCTACGCCACCACCACTGGTGAATGCTGAATAGGTAAGAACCGCTCCAATGAGCATTACCACGAATCCCGCAACCCCAACCGCAGGGCTTGTTGCAACTCCAAGAACGAGCAGTCCTAGGCCAGCGAGAACCGCGAGAACACCAAGTGCGGCTCGCTTACGTGCGGCACCGGTCCCAGCGGTACGTATGTTTGAGGCAAACTTGGGGTCGTCAGCGTACAAAGCCTGTTCCATTTGCTCAAGCAATTTCTGCTCGTGCTCTGACAGTGCCATGCTGGTCCCCTTTCCTCCGGGTACGTTCAATGACGCAATTAATTCTTGCCTGAGATAAGGATATGACGAATCCCGCGACAAGCAACCCATCGCCCCTCATTCCGTCAATTTTGTTACCAAACCGGACAGGTTTGCTGTCAGCGCTTCACAGTCGACGAACAAATGGCCCCTTGGCACTTATAACTCCTCCGGAGGAGTAGCAGGAACACCGTTAACGGTCCGTCCCGGGCGCACCGCGTCAGGTCCGAACTTGTCACGCAGCGTGTCAATGGCGAGTTCAGCGTCACGGCGACCGTGCTCTGGCTCACCAAAAAGTAGTTGATCAGGTGCCTCGTGGGTGCCAATGAGCCCGTCAACTTTCACCCCGACCAGCCGAATTCTCACTCGTTGTAGCCCAAGTGATTCATATAACTTCCACACCGCGGCATAAATCTCGTGCGCAAGATCTGTATGCGCGCCAGTTTTCGAGCGAGTGATGGTGGTGAAATCTGCGAAACGTAATTTCAATGTCACCGTTTTGCCTTTGTAGCCCGCCCTGCGCAACCGTGCAGCGACCTTGTCAGAGAGTGCCGTGAGTTCGGCGCGAATAACTGCCGGGTCATCAACGTCTTGACTGAAAGTGTGTTCGTTACTGACACTCTTTTCGACTTCATGTGGCACAACGGACCGAGGGTCTCGCCCCCATGAAAGTTCGTGCAGGTGCGCGCCACTTTGGCCAAGCGCCCGAGTCAACGTGCCAGCTGGGGTATTGGCAATGTCAGCAACACTCTGCAACCCAAGACGCATGAGCGCCTCTTCTGTTTTCTCACCTACTCCCCACAGTGCACTAATGGGTAGTGGATGCAAAAAGTCAATTACTCGATCAGCGGGGATTAGTAGAAGACCGTCTGGCTTTGCCCGTGTCGAAGCCAGTTTGGCTACAAACTTTGTACTGGCAACTCCAACCGAACAGGTTATTCCTTGCTCGTCTGCGACACGGGCCCGAATTAGTTCGGCGATCGTGAGTGGATTGGAAAGCCTGCGAATCGCCCCAGAGACATCAAGGAATGCCTCGTCGAGGCTTAACGGTTCAACAAGTGGGGTAATCGATTCAAAGAGCGCCATCACGTTTCGGCTGACCTCTGAATATTTTTCATGGTGTGGAGTGAGAAATGTTGCTTCGGGCGCGATTCGTCGGGCTCGTGAGATTGGCATCGCTGAATGCACACCTAGGGCGCGGGCTTCGTAGGTGGCGGTCAGAACAACCCCGCGATTTCCCTGGGCGGCTATAACTACCGGGGTCCCTTTAAGCTCTGGGTAGTCGCGTAGTTCAACTGCTGCATAAAAAGCGTCCATATCAATGTGCAAAATATTGCAGCCCGCGTCGTTGGAGCCAAAGTCCAACTTTCCGGTTTGGCGGCGCACTTGACTCCTACTCATGTGCGCTCCTCAATTATTACCGAATAAATCACGACTAATGGTTTCACCATCCGGGCGTCCCTGGGCTTCTATGCCACAACTTACTTGGCGGGGTCGCAACCGGGGTCTTAATGTCCGTGTAGGGCGACTGCTTAAACCCACTAGCATGAATCAAGGCGATTCGCTTACGCGGCGAATTCCCCTCTGGAAGTGGGTGTGCACGAACTAACTCGTTGACAGCATCTGTTCCCCCTTGTCGCCACAACCGTTGAACACTGCCCAATTCCCAGCAACCTGTTGCGCGAATTGATACTCCGCGCGGACCTGTTCGGCGGGTTTCACCACGCACTAAAAGAATCCATGAATTGAAAAGATCGTGGGCATAGGGTCCCTGGGCGTCTTCGAAAAAAGTTGCGTCAACCGGACCTGTTGAATCATCCAAGGTGAGAAACACCACCCGTTTACCACTGCGAACCGGTGGCATTTGGGTTGCAACTTTGACTCCGGCAATAAAAATTGTTTCCTTTGACCGGGCTCTCAGAAGGTCGCGTGACTTAACAATTTTGAGTCCATGCACAACATCGGCATAAAAATCCATGACATGGCCGCTAACGTCAAGACCTAAAACTTCCAGCTCAGACTTCACCCGCTCCCCACTCGTCATTTCTGGTAACCCCGATGCAACAACACCACTGTCGCTCTCAGTGACATCAAAACTAAGTTGAGTTGTTGCCGTACCCTTTATTTTTTTGCCACGGTTGCGATCAAGGTCAGCGATCTGCAGGAGCAGGTCTCGCCTGGTGATTTCGCCACGTGCCTTTCTGGATGTGAAACCATAAAGACTGTCAAAGGCTCCAGCAACAACCAAATTTTCAGCAACGGGACGTGATGGTCTAGCGCGAAGCCAAAGATCAGAGAGAGATGAAAATGGTTGGCCTGCAACGAGGCGTTCAATCTCTGCTTCTGAAATTTCTTTCAGATCGGTAAACGAAACTCGAACACCAAAAGTTGAATCAGATAACTGCTCAAGGTGAAACATGCTATTTGACGAGTTCACATCGAGACCCAAAATAGTGACACCAAAATTTCTGGCGTCGTCAAGGATCAACCGCTTGGGGTACATGCCGGGGTCGTGGGTCAATAGCCCGCAATAAAAGGCTGCCGCGTGGTGGGTTTTTAACCAAGCGGATTGGTAGGTTGGTAACGCAAAAGCTGCTGCGTGTGCTTTACAGAAACCAAATGAGGCAAACGCCCGCAAGATCTCCCAGACTCGATCAATATGGTCGATGTCGTATCCACGCGCTAATGCCGCAGGGTAAAACCAGACTCGCACGTCCTCCTGGCCTTGTGGGGATCCCATGGATCTGCGCGACTCGTCTGCTTCTGCGAGTGAACAACCGGTAAACACACTAAAAATCTGCAAAACCTGTTCGTGAAAAACAACAACCCCGTACGTCTGCGTCAAAGCAGGGGCCAGATCAGGGTGTGGGAAAACTGGAGCATTCCACCCTTGCCGGGCACGCAAAAAAGGTGTGATCATGTCTGACTTCACCGGACCTGGACGGAATAAGGAGATGTCGATGATCAGATCGCCGAAAGTTTCCGGGGCGAACTTTCCAACCAGCTCACGTTGACCAGGTGATTCAATTTGAAAGCACCCCAAGGTCCGTGTCGACTGGATCAACTCAAATGTTTTTTTGTCATCGAGTGTGGTTCCATCGATTACCGGGCGCTCCCCGGTAACTCGCTCTGCTTCGTTGAGGGCATGGGCCATTGCCGACTGCATGCGAACACCCAGTACGTCAAGCTTGAGTAGCCCCATGTGTTCAACATCGTCCTTATCAAAATGAGACATGGGAAACCCGGCTGCACTGCTTTCAACAGGGGTTCGATCAAGCAAGGTCAAGTCCGAGAGCACAACCCCACACGGGTGCATTGCGATATGCCGAGGGAGTCCATCAATTGCTTCAACCAAATTAAGGAAGTTATCGATTTTTCCTGTTGCCGCCAACTTGCCAAATGATGAGCGCCTAAGTTCTGGTAGATCAACTAATGCAGACTTAACATTACGGGCGCGAATATGGGGAAATGCTTTAGCGAACGCGTCAATGTCTGAGGTTGGCAACCCAAATGCCAGACCAACATCGCGGATTGCTGAGCGAGCCTTGTAGGTCTCCATCATGGAAACGGTGGCAATACGTTCGGTTCCAAATTTGTCAAAGATCCACTGGTAAATATCCAGTCGACGTTCGGATTCAACGTCAATATCAATGTCGGGCAGCACCCGGCGAAGGGGTGAAAGAAATCTTTCCATGAGCAAGCTCTGTGCAATTGGGTCCACTCCTGAAATACCCAACAAATAGTTGACCAGACTTCCCGCGCCCGAGCCTCGCGCGGCAACACGAACCCCGTTCTCTTTGATCATGTCAACAACGTGAGCGACGGTAAGGAAGTAGCCCGAGAAACCCAACTGAGTGATAGTCCGCATTTCGGTGTCAAGTCTGTGCGTAGCTACAGAACGGTCCTGCGGGTTGGAGTAACACTGCGGTAATTGATCTTCGCAGCGGCGCAGCAGAATATGGTTGGCTTCACGCTCAGGTTCGGCCACCGGACGATTCACAAGAACGTCAAGTTCAGGAACAAATACGTCTCCCAAGCCAAGGTCACGCGCAGGGTCTAATGCGCAATATTCCGCTAAGTGTTGGGTATCACGCAATAATTTATGTACGTCACGCTCACCGGCCTGCTGACAAATTTCTTGGGCAACGTGATGCATCTGTTCTGCACTTTTTAGAAACCCTTCCGGGCTGTTCCCTACTATGTGACGTGAGTCCAATGGAACTAGAAGGCGAGCAGAGTCAAGTAGGTCAGCAACTCTCCCTTGCTCTGTACTGAGATAACGAACAGCATTTGTCAGAACAACGGGTAGTGTCACCTCACGCGACCAAGACAGTAACCGAGCAGCCTTCGCTGTTGATAGACCCAACTTTGATTTTTCCAAATGCGAACTAATCGCAAAACCAAGATAGCGATCAAAGATTGCTCGCCAGGGGCGAATAAGTGCGTCAGCGTGGTGTGACTTTCCGTTAAGTAGCGCGCGGCCAACTTCTGACTCAGCAGTGAGTAGCGCCACTATGCCTACGTGGTGTTGGGACAAGGCGTTCCAAGAAAGAACTGGGTCACCGCGCTGCTCGTGCGCTGCCGAAACTAGCCGACATAGTGATGCCCAACCTTGAGCCCCTGTTGCCAACAGAATTACCCGAGGCCGAGTTTCGTCGACCCACTGACCGCCGTGTGCGGGAGTTCTGCGGGCACCACTTCCAGTTATAACTTGGGCTTCGGTGTACTCAACAGCGAGATCGACTCCAAGTACTGGAGCGATTCCATTACGCATACAAGCTCGAGCCCACTGAACCGCACCGTAGAGTCCATTGCGGTCGGTGAGACCAATAACTTTCTGCCCCAACGCGGCTGCATGGTCCACGAGTGCATCAGGTCTGGACACCCCGTACTGAAGTGAATAGCTCGATGCAACTTGTAAGTGGGCAAACGAATCTGGTGAAACCCCCATGTCAGTTAACTCAACCCACGCGTAGAAGCTGTGAGCGTGAATCAGAGACAAAGGTTTCTAATGGCAAACGACCTTGAACAAGTGCGTCAAGGGATGTCGCAACTTCAAAGATAAAGCGTTGTGTGTCACGGACAAGGTCGTCTGCTTCCCGTGCGGTAACGCATGGAATACCAGCTTGCGCCGATGCCCGTTTTTGGGCACCTGCGGCAAAAAAGACTGCCCACTCACCAAATTCGGGGGCGACCTCGATTAAGACGTCCCACGCGCTGCGGATCCTGTGCCGACGTGGACCAGGTGGTACTTGAGCTCGTGCGGCAAGAATCGCCGCAGCCGCACGCAGTGCTCCAAGGTGTGCTTGTGCGTAGCGTTCATGTGGAGTGTGGGCCGCGAGCGCTTCGTGCACGCTTTCCTCAGCGCAATTTAATAGCTCTAATGCTGGGCGTCGCGTGAACTTTCCAACCATGGCAGATCCTTTCGGGCTAATCGACAAAATGCTGGTGTCGTATCAAGACAGGACACCCGTTTTCTCGACCCACCCGCACACGATCCAGTCACCGGGGCCGGGGTCGAATCGACCCCGGTGACTGTGATCATGTGGTGGTACTAACTGACCCAACCCGCGCCTAGCCGCGAATCCGGGCCCGGGAGGCAGTTCCAACAGGTTAAATCGAACACCTGTTCGAACAAGTCCAAAGATAGACCGGGGCACTGACATTCGTCAACCCCGGGCGATAAATCTGGATCAGATGGACAAAAATTCGATATTTTCACTCGAATTTGTCGCTGTTTCCCAGGAACTGGGAAAGTCCGGCAGAGTGGGTCTGGTACGTGCTTTGACCCAGTGATGACATAAATGCGACATTATGGGTTCAGGGTTGCGACACGACCCTGCTGTTCTGCGACCTAACCACCGGCAAAATGAATCAATGCCTTCTTCCAATGTTGCCAGCAACCTCGAGTCCCTACGCGAACTTCCACTACGCCGCGTTCCACGACAACAACGCTCCCGCCGTCGGGTTGCCAACATGATCTCTGCCGCAATTGACCTACTTGTGCTTGGTGGAACCGAAGCTGTGACCACGAGCGCGGTTGCCGAGAAGGCCGGGGTGCCAATCGGGTCGGTTTACCAGTTCTTCCCTGACAGAGAAACCCTGCTACTTGCCGTGGCTGAAATATCCAGCCGGCCCTTGCAGGAAACAGCCGAGTTGATCAATAGCGACTCGATCCCAGGATCTGACCTAGATTCATGGCTGGTTTCAGTACTGAATCAACTTGAAGACCAGTGGTCCAAGCACCCGGCTGATGTCGCCGCCTGGAATGCATTGGTTTCTGTTCCCAACATGGATGCTGTCACCGGACCAATTTTTACGAATTTTGTTAATGCTCTGGCCCAGGGTGTCACCCAGCACAACAAGTCCACACGCCTTTCCGAAAAAGAAACCAACGAATTGTGTTGGGTTCTTACCACCAGCCTGACCGCGGTTCTTTCGTCTTCACTCGCCATGAAACGCACCAGTGCAATGGCGGCATTCAAGATCTGGGCAACATGCATGTTCACCCCACACGCGTAATCACCCGCACTACTATTCCCACATGTCAGACACCGAACAGCAGTCCGTTATTCACGTACGCAAAACCCTCGCACTGCTCGGCGTCAAAGGCGAAGTCCGTCGCCTCGATGACAGTGCAAGAACTGCCGTTGAGGCCGCAGGCGCATTAGGAATTGAAGTTGGACAGATTGCCAACTCACTTATTTTTCTTGCCGATGGAAAACCAGTTCTTGTCATGGCTTCGGGTAAGCACCGGGTGAACACCAATAACGTTGCTGCCGCACTTGAAGCGGACCAAGTCACAAAAGCAACAGCCGACGACGTCCGATCAGCAACAGGTTTTGCAATCGGCGGCGTTGCCCCGGTAGGTCACCCCGAACAACTGCCAACAATTGTTGACGTGTCCCTGAGTCAATACGACACGATCTGGGCTGCGGCAGGTCACCCGCATTATGTTTTCCCCACCACCTATGACGAACTTTTACGAATCACCGGTGGGCATGCGGCAGAACTCAGTGTTTAGCAACGAGCCCTGAACATGCGCATCACAATTATTTTGCCCACACAAAGCCTGGCAGCGAACGGGGCCAACTAGTAGGCAGTTCCTTCATAAACGACTACAACAGTATTTGCACAAGACCAGAAGATTTTGCTTCCCCTTACAACTGCTCAGAGAAAAAGTTCTGTAGTGTTAGTCGGGCTAGTTACAAAATTAATTCAACATCTACTTTCTTAAAATCTACTTTCTTAAAGGAGAGCGCATGAGTCGTTCACGCAAAATTGCAGCATCGTTAATCCTCACTGGAGGTCTTGTTCTTTCCGGTGTTGCCGCCCCAGCAATGGCGGCGACAGGACCGGCAAAAAGCACTCTCAAGAAGTCAAAACCGTCTACAACGAGTTTGCTACGGCTTACCAAAAAGAGGTGAGAGCCATCGCTAAGAGTGATCCCAAGGTGAATGCTCAAATATGCCAGAATTTTACCGATGGCGGCACCAATAAAAAGGGTCAGGACGTAGCGACAATTCAGGCACTAGTTACCTGGAACGATAAGAAAAACACTCTCACGGTGAATGGAAAGCCTTGGCGCAAAATCGTCAACAAGACCCATTTTATTGGACTTTATACGGAAATGTTGAAGTGGCGTTGCTCCGGCCCAGGTGGAACACCTCGCACATTTAATTAACATATCTAGATTCATAAAAGAGCGGTCCGGAGATTCTGTGGAAAGCATTCCGGGCCGCTCTTTTTCTCTTGAATAATTAAAACCCGACATGCATGTAATGAAATGTGCGAGCTCCCTCGCTTGTGGTCGTGTGTGGGAATAATCGCCAGTGTCATGCGTTGGGCTAGGTCACGGGTTAATTGCAACGCTGAGAAACTCTTGGTCTTGGTGTGTGCTCGGGAAATGATCGGGCGCGGACTGCCTATGCGCGAGCCGGATTTACCGTGCTCGCCGATCCACTGCCAAGTCGAAAGATTCCAGAAAGTTTTATATTGCAATATCTTGGGAGATAAGGCGCTCTCAATCAGACTAGTTGTTCACTCTCGACGAGTTGCTTCAGCCGCACCAATGTTTTCAAAATCGCTATCTCGTTTTTGTCATAGGCGTTCATGAGTTTCAGTGCGGGTGGGAAACGCGCGGTGGAGCCGTCAAACGTCTCAATTACTTCAGTTTGGTTTTCATTTATCACGATGAGTTGATAGCGCCAGCGGTGATGGCCGGGGTGACACCAGGCGATCAGGCGGTCTTGATCGAACTCCTTGACGGTGTTTTTAATCCGATAGTTGGCCACCATGTGCATGTCCATGCCAAATTTCGAATCCAATTCCAGGACTTCAGGTCCACGCGCATTTCCCTTCACGGTGCCCGATCCATCAAAGTCTGCGTGTTTACGGGGGTCGGTGAGATAAGCAAAAATCGTTGCCGCTGGGGCATCGATAATTATTTTTCCCGACCGTACGTATTTTTGACCCGTATCAATTTTGGTGGCGCGAACTTGTGCCGTCACTTTGGGACCTTTTCCTCTTATTAAAAAACCGGCTATCTACCGTCAAACCTAAGTGAACTGTACTGGTGACTCAGCGGACGAGTGTGAGGGCGGCTAGCGCCCCATTAACTATCGAACCGCTGGTAAGGTCGTGTTCTTCATAGAGATCGGCGACAGTTCCAGACTGACCGAATCGATCCACACCCAAACTCACACAGGGAACACCCAAGGCTGATCCAAGCCATGCGAGTGCGTGACTTGATGCGTCGTGGACGGTAACGATTGGCGCGGTGAGGTCAAATGCTGCTCGGAGCGCACCCGGAATAGACGGTGTGGTTGCCGTGCGAATCCCCTGCCGGATTGTGCGCTGCCACGCGGCATACAACCTGTCCGCTGAGGTGATGTCCACCAAATTGACCGAGATACCTTCACTTGCAAGTTCGTGGGCCGCTGCAATCGCTTCCGGCATAACAGCACCACTTGCTGCTATTTGCACCCGTGGCGGAACTGAGGTTTCCGCGTTGAGTTCACTCGTGTCACTCTCAGCGCCCAACTGCATGAGTGAGTAAGCACCTGCGAGCACCTGCCTGCGCAGCATTGCTTCACCGATTCGTGTCTTGGCTTGTTCAAAGGGTGTTTGGTCGATCGGCCTGGTAGTTAAGCGGAAGTAGTAGGAGCCTTTTTCTGGGTCACCGTGCACTCCCCCTTTACCGGGGTCAGCTATGTGACTCAGCGCAAAACAGATCTGCCAGTCGAGGGCAGTTGCGAATGCCGGTTCCATCAAGGTGACGTTAGGTAATTCCATACCAACTGATGCCGTGATCGTGGATTGGTGGGCTCCGCCTTCGGGAGCAAGCGTGACACCCGATGGCGTTCCTGCCACGATAAAGCGGGACTCCGAGTACACCGAATAGACAAAGGCGTCGAGACCACGTAGGACGAACGGGTCATAGAGAGTGCCAATTGGTAACAATTGCTGGTCGGAAAGATCAAAACTTAAACCGAGTTGTCCCAAAAGTAAGAATAGGTTCATCTCACTAATGCCAAGTTCAATGTGATGGCCTTCTGGGCTTTCCTTCCAGTTCACCAACGCGTCTTCACTCCACTGCCGTTGTTCGGTGGGGTTGTATACGCCAGCTCGGTTGATATAACCGGCAAGATTGGTCGAAGTGGCAACATCCGGTGCTGTAGTTACGAGGTAGGGAGCAACACTTTCATTGCGGGAGAGTTCAACAACAACGCGACCAAATGCTTCCTGGGTGGACATGGCCGACTTGGGGTTGATCCCGGCAGAGTCAGGAACAACAATCGTGGGTGATTCCTTTTTTGGGGTCCGCGTTAAATGGTGGGCCCGCTGGGTGACCCACTGGCCAACCTCGGTTGCAGGGTCAATCCGGTCCCATTCACTTTCCGGTGTTAGCCCGGTTTTGACTCGAAGCTCGTCAATCTGTTCGCCGGTGAGCAGCATTGAGTGGTTGCGTGGGTTACCCGCCATGGGCAGCCCCCACCCTTTAATCGTGTAAGCGAAAATTACGCTGGGTCGATCGGTGACCGCGTCACAATGCGCGAATGCTTCTAATAAGGATTCAATGTTATGACCGCCAAGATCGGTGACAAGACTTTTCAAGTCCTGATCATTCAGTGGCTCACAGAAAGCAAGGACTTCGCTGGGAGCCCCTTCGGTGAAACGCTCCCGCACTTGCTCACCCGACATGGCGAAAAGTGACTGGTAACGCTCATTGGGCATGGCATCAATCCATGCCTCCAATGCGGCGCCACCCGGTTGGGCGAAGGCTGCGTGCAACTTAGGGCCGTACTTCACTTCAACGACATGCCAGCCGGCGGCATTGAACTGCGCGGTCCACTGCTCAATCCGCACACCAGGAATCACCCGATCTAGGGACTGGCGGTTGAAGTCAACTATCCAGGTGACATTGCCCAGGCCTGCTGTTGCCGGGTCTGCGATTGCTTCCCAAATATTGCCCTCGTCGAGTTCGGCGTCTCCCATGAGGGCAATGAACCGGGTAGGTGGGCGTTCACCAAAATGTGAATCCACATAGCGCCTGGTTGCGGCAGCGAATAGCGGAGCTGCAGGTCCCAGACCGACCGAACCTGTTGAGAAATCAACCCGGTCGGGATCTTTTGTCCTCGAGGGGTAGGACTGCAGCCCACCGAATTTGCGAAGTTGCGTGAGATAGGAACGGTCTAACTCCCCAAGTAGGTACTCAATCGCGTGGAAAACGGGTGACGCATGTGGTTTCACACTCACGCGGTCCTGTGGGTTCAGGTGCGCAAACCACAGCGCGGTCATGATCGAAACCATGCTGGCACTTGATGCTTGGTGGCCACCTACTTTGACACCGTCTCCGGTGTCTCGTTCCCTATTCGCCGAGTCAACAATTCGGGTTGACAACCACAGCACTCGTTCATTTATTGAGTCAAGAACTTCTTGCTGGTTCACGGTGAATCTCAATTCGTAAATAATGCGCTGTATGCGTTCAGCGCGGGTTGACCACCAAGGTGAGCATAGAGAACATGTGAATCCTTCGGGATCACTTCATTACGAACAAGGTCGATCAATCCGGCCATTGACTTTCCTTCGTACACAGGGTCAATGATCATGCCTTCAAGTTCACCGGTCAACCTAATCGCATCAAGGGTTGATTGAACGGGAATTCCATAGAGGTCACCAGCCCACCCTTCGAGCACAACAATTTCCTCGTCGCTCAATTCGCGGCCCAGACCAATCAGATCTGCTGTGTGACGGGCGATTCGGGCAACCTGCGCGCGCGTCTTTTCCAGGGTCGCCGAAGCATCAATCCCAATAACTTTGCGTGGACGGTCCTGCCCTGCAAAGCCAGCGATCATTCCGGCATGAGTGCTTCCGGTGACGGTGCACACAATGATCGTGTCAAAGAACACTCCAAGCTCGGCTTCTTGCTGCTCAACTTCAAAAGCCCAGTTGGCGAATCCAAGGCCACCAAATTTGTGCTCTGAAGCACCAGCAGGAATTCCATACGGCTTGCCACCACGTGCCTTAACGTCCTCGAGCGCTTGATTCCAACTGTCGCGAATTCCAATGTCAAAGCCGGCCGGGTCAAGGCGAACTTCAGCGCCCATGATCCGAGAAAGCATGATGTTTCCCACGCGGTCGTTGACGCAGTCGGGCCAGTCGACCCATTTTTCTTGAACGAGAACGGCCTTCATGCCGATTTTGGCTGCAACCGCTGCAACCTGACGAGTGTGATTGGACTGATACCCACCGATTGAAACGAGTGTGTCGGCGCCTTCAGCGATTGCGTCAGGGACGATGTATTCGAGCTTGCGAGTCTTATTGCCGCCGTACGCCAATCCACTATTCACGTCCTCGCGTTTAGCCCACAACTTCGCCCCACCAAGGTATTCGGTGAGTCGAGGAAGCGAATGGATTGGGCTTGGTCCAAACGTGAGTGGGTAACGGGGGAAATCGGCGAGTGACATGGTTTCAACTTTCTTGTTTATTGGTGACTTATTTTGGTGAACTGTTGGGCAATGAATTCCAAATCTCACATGCAACCTGCGCAGCCTTTGGCGACTGTTCCTTTGCAAGCGTGACCAATATTTCGTGCACATTTGCTGAGTTGTGGCCAGAAGACATTGGGTTTTCACTGACGTGATCGTGACCAAACCTGGCGATCTCAGCACGGCGAATCAATGGAGTGAAGGTGTCAACAACACTTTGAATCGCACTATTTCTGCTGGCGTCAATAAACACTTTGTGGAACGAGTCGTCCGCGGCAATTGCCGCTTCAATGTCATCCCGCGCAAGCGCAGCAGCAAAATCTGAGTTTGCAGCTGACAATTGATCCCAATGATGAGTGCTCAAGTGCGCGAGAGACTCCTCGACCGCGAGGCGATGCATGGTGGCTAAGACAGACTTTGCCGAGCGCTCTTGATCAGGGTCAATCTCGGTGACGTAGGTGGCTCGCCCGGGTTGAGCGCTGACCAGTCCGATCTGCCCAAGCCGAAGGAGTGCTTCGCGGATTGGGGTTCGACTTACCCCCAGCCATTGGGCAAGTTCCGCATCTCGCAGTTGCTCTCCCGGGGCAATGGCGCCAGAAACAATTGCTTCGAGCAAATGGCTATATACGTCGTCTCGCAGAAGTGTGCGAGGTTCAATTGGGTTTGTCGGGACCGGCATTCAATATATTGGATACTAGTTGACTAGGTGTGTCAAGATCTTCTCAATTCGGTGCTGATTTCCGCGCGTGGGAGTGTCGAAGAACGGGTCGCACATGCCTCTCCTATGCTTCACAGGTATGAGCCAGCGGGTATACACCGGACCGCACGGCGAATTGGGAAAAAACCGCCCCAATTGGATTAAGTACCTCCCCTGGGTGTTCACCGCAATCACAGTCCTGGGTCAGATCGTGTGGGTTTTGGTCTCGGCTGACCTGCGGGTTGTTCTTACCGCAGTCACGGTGACCAGTTTCTTTCTGGCGAGCCTTTCGCACGCATTCCTCAATCGCGGTCTTTCCTGGACCCTGTCTTTTTTCAGCATCACCCTTGCATTCGGGTGGTTAATCGAGGTCCTAGGAACAGCGACCCAGTTCCCCTTCGGTGATTATGTCTATTCAGACAAACTCGGCTTAGCACTGCTCGGCGTTCCCATTTTGATCCCCATGGCCTGGTCCATGATGGCGTACCCCGTCATGCTCGCGACCCAACGAATGGCCACAACGCCATTTGCCACGGCTTTTATCGGCGGCTCACTATTAGCAGCATGGGATCTATTCCTTGACCCCATGATGGTGGGCGAGGGCTACTGGACTTGGAATGAACTCGGTTGGGTCCTTCCCGGCATTCCCGACATCCCAATGCAGAACTTTCTTGGGTGGCTCCTCAGCGCGATTGCATTGGCTTACGCATTGAATTTACTTCCCCGCAAGATCGCAAACGACACAGTCCCCAACACCCTGTTGATGTGGACTTATGTGTCAAATGTCCTTGCGGCTGCACTGTTTTTTGGTGAGATCGGCGTTGCACTATGGGGCGGAATCGCCATGGGCCTGTTCATATTCCCGTGGGTATGGCGAATCTGGAGTCAACCTCAGTGGTAGTAACCCCGCTGGCAAGCGCACTATCTGTTGCGCTCACCGCACACACCGCATTTAATCTCACAAAACTCCGATCACCTCACTGGAATGGTAACGAAATCACAGAAAAAGTGAGTGTGTTAATCCCCGCGCGCAATGAAGAAACCCACATCGCTCTCACGATTGAAAGTATTAGAAATCAAATTGGACTCACCAATTTCGAAATAATTATTCTCGATGACCAGTCAACCGACTCCACCGCCGCAATAGTTCAACAACTCGCAGATCAGGATTCCCGAATCACACTTGTCAGCAACACCACTAACCCTCCCGAGGGTTGGTTAGGCAAACCCCATGCGTGTGAACTGCTTTCCAAAAAAGCAACCGGCAGCGTCCTGGTATTCGTTGACGCTGACGTAATCCTTGAACCGCAAGCAATTGCAGCCTGTATTGAGTTAATGCGTGACAAGGAATTCGGGCTAGTTGCCCCCTACCCACAGCAACTTGCAGTCACCGCAATCGAACGACTTGTGCAGCCACTCGTTATTTGGTCGTGGGCAACAACCATGCCACTGAGGATCGCCGAAAGAAGTACTCGGCCTTCACTTTCAGCAGCTAACGGGCAGTTCCTTGTCTTTGATTCACACTCATATACAGCAGCCGGTGGACATGCCAGCGTAAGTGGTGAAGTCCTAGAAGACATCGCGCTAATGCGATCTTTGAAGCGTGTCGGTTCGCAATGCGTCACGGTGAATGGAAGTGAGTTGGCCCACTGTCGCATGTACGAGAACGCGAAGGAACTCACTGACGGTTACACAAAGTCACTGTGGAATGCCTTCGGGTCCCCGGTAGGGTCGATCGCGGTCAATTCACTCCTGGCCTTTGCCTATCTTGTTCCTCCCGCAGCCATGATCGCCTCGCGGAAGAAATCACACCGGCTCGCTGGCGCTGTTGGCTATTTTGCAGGGGTAACAGGGCGAGCCTTAGTTGCCAAAAAAACAGGCTCAAAACCCATCCCCGATTCATTGGCTCACCCCGCCTCTATTGCAGTTTTCATTGGACTCAATGCAGTGAGTTGGTCTCGGCACCTGCGCGGAACTAATACCTGGAAAGGGCGCGTGCTGTGACAACCGAGCACAATGAAAAGTCACATGTAGTCGTGATTGGCGCTGGAGTCGGTGGGCTTGCGGTAGCCGCACGACTCAGTGTGAAAGGTCACCGGGTCACACTGCTTGAGCACGCCGATCGGGTCGGAGGCAAGCTCTTCACCTACCGGCGCGACGGGTTCGCATTTGACACCGGGCCAAGTCTTTTCACACTACCCGCGGTATACCGCGATCTATTTCTCAAAACCGGGAAAAGCCTTGAAGACAGTGTTGATTTACAGGAGGTAGACCCTGCGTTTCGTTATGTTTTTGCAGACGGCAGTGAAGTAACCCTTCCCGGAGTTGATCCAGCAAAATGCGCCCAGGCGTTCGGTGCAGCATTTGGTCCGGACAGTGACAAACAGTGGCGCGAATTCACCGATCGCGGGTCACAGATGTGGCGGCTTACGCGGGGACCATTTCTGCAGTCACCGCTCAAAGGCTGGAAGTCACTGCTCCCGCTGGCAAACCCAAGTGATGTCAACACGATTGCACCATTCACTTCCCTGCGCAAACTTGCGCGAAAGTACTTCACGGACCCGCGCATGATCATGATTGTCGATCGATATGCCACCTACACGGGTTCAGACCCGCGGCATGCACCTGCCGTCCTTGCAACAATCCCCTACATTGAACAAGTTTTTGGCACCTGGCATATCGGTGGTGGACTAGGCACACTCGCAACCGCCCTTGAAAATCGTTGCCATGAAAGAAAAGTGGAAATCCGCACCGGAGTCACCGTCACACAAATCAACACGAACAACGGCGTTGTCTCTGGGGTTCACTTGGAGTCTGGCGAGTTCATCGAAGCAGACATTGTCGTCTCAGACTCCGATGCAACGCTGACCCAAGATTTACTCTCGCAGGAGGACAGAAAACAAACACCGAATATTCCTAACTCCCCCAGCCTCGCGGGTTTTGTTTTGCTGCTCGCACTCGACGGCACTACAACAGGTATCGCGCATCACAATGTCTGGTTCCCTAAAAATTACGACGCAGAGTTC
>Ga0208646_1000441_pt1 | contig 26699 bp, 29 predicted proteins | sample AntAceMetag02UK8_FD_184762 | JGI IMG/M metagenome (GOLD analysis project Ga0208646, IMG submission 184762) | Saline lake microbial communities from Ace Lake, Antarctica - Antarctic Ace Lake Metagenome 02UK8 (SPAdes) (version 2) | ecosystem: Environmental > Aquatic > Non-marine Saline and... | reverse complement strand
TGGTACCTCCATGTTCTAATCTAGTCGTATGATCTATCTCAAACCATGCCGGTAATTGTATTTGACAACGTCCACATATCCATCCTTGTCGTGCGGCAACATATTTTTTCTTGGTTTCACTAACACATCGTTTTGTAGGACGTGGAGTAGTTCCTCTTTCCTGTACGGGTTCAGGATAGACTTGTTTGGATAGTTTCAACAAAGGCTCAAATAAGTTTCCTACACTTTTATCCACCGGTAAATGACGGATTACACCGCTTGCAGAGGACAGCAACGTATGTGTATCCGAAGGATACTTTTTAAAAAATAAATATGCAGATAATCCTGCAAAAGCGATACCCGTCATTTTATAATATTTTTCCCATGATTTTAATATGTTTGTATATTTTCCATCATGATATATATTCATTATAAAAAAACCTGTGATTGCAAACACCAGTAATTCTATCTTCATTAATATGTAATAATATTCTAATTATACTTTGCTGTTGAATCGTTCAATGAATCCAAAATATTTTGGATTCATTCTTCCTATACTAAATATTGTTTTATAATATCTGGAGAAAGGTGTTGTTTGAAATGTTAAAAGGTGTAAAAAAAATATGGTCTATATAATCGCCGGAACACCAATACAAATAACCTCGCAATTTTAAATCTTCAATGGTCTAAATTAATTTAAGGTGTGATTTGCCCCAAGCAACATAATTTTTCCATTTAATAATTGAGTCCCTGTGTTAAAAATTATATCAGAAGAACCAGATTGCATCCAATCTGTAGATGCAGACCACGTCATTTGTATTGTATCAGGGATGTCATTTACCCAATAACTTGTTAAGATACATGGTTGATCATAATTACCATTTGGGTCGTGTACTACAGCAAGCACGCCAATACATGTATTTACCGTTACATTTGGTTTATTACTACAACGAATAGTACTACTAAGAATTTGTTCCGAGATTGCCAGAAACTCACAATCAACTAAATAGTAATGGTATATATTTTTTTGACAAGATGATATTGGCGACGAAAGTGGTAAACTTTGGGAAATAGCCGTAAACGAATAAGATGTGAATGATGTCGTTATTCCAATTGAATGGTAGGGAGGATACCATGTAAATAAAGGCATAGTACTTGTTGGACCCGTAGCACCAGTAGCACCGGTGGGTCCTGTTGCGCCAGTAGCACCTGTAGCGCCTGTTGGTCCAGTAGCGCCTGTTGCGCCAGTAGCACCTGTAGCGCCTGTTGCGCCAGTAGCACCTGTAGCGCCTGTAGCACCTGTTAGTCCAGTAGCACCAGTAGCACCAGTAGCACCGGTAGCACCAGTAGCACCGGTTGGTCCTGTAGCGCCTGTTGCGCCTGTGGATCCAGTTGCGCCTGTAGCGCCCGTAGCGCCTGTTGCGCCTGTAGCGCCCGTAGCACCAGTAGCACCGGTAGCACCAGTAGCACCTGTAGCACCGGTAGCACCTGTAGCACCTGTAGCGCCTGTAGCACCTGTAGCGCCTGTAGCACCGGTAGCGCCAGTTGATCCAGTATCACCGGTAGCACCTGTTGCGCCCGTAGCACCAGTAGCACCGGTAGCACCAGTATCACCGGTAGCACCGGTAGCGCCAGTTGATCCAGTATCACCGGTAGCACCTGTTGCGCCCGTAGCACCAGTAGCACCGGTAGCACCAGTATCACCGGTAGCACCTGTAGCACCAGTTGCGCCTGTGGGTCCAGTATCACCGGTAGCACCTGTAGCACCAGTTGCGCCAGTAGCACCTGTAGCACCAGTTGGTCCTGTAGCACCAGTAGCACCAGTAGCACCTGTTGCGCCTGTAGCGCCTGTTTCGCCTGTAGCGCCTGTAGCACCAGTTGCGCCAGTAGCACCTGTTGCGCCTGTAGCGCCTGTTTCGCCTGTAGCACCAGTTGCGCCAGTAGCACCTGTAGCACCTGTTGGTCCAGTAGCACCGGTTTGTCCAGTAGCGCCTGTGGGTCCTGTTGCGCCAGTAGCACCGGTAGCGCCAGTTGGTCCAGTAGCGCCTGTAGCACCTGTAGCACCAGTTGCGCCTGTTGCGCCTGTAGCGCCTGTAGCACCGGTAGCACCGGTTGGTCCTGTTGCGCCAGTATCACCGGTAGCACCTGTTGCGCCCGTAGCACCAGTAGCACCGGTAGCACCAGTATCACCGGTAGCACCAGTAGCACCTGTTGGTCCTGTAGCACCAGTTGCGCCTGTGGGTCCAGTATCACCGGTAGCACCTGTAGCACCAGTTGTGCCAGTAGCACCTGTAGCACCAGTTGGTCCTGTAGCACCAGTAGCACCTGTAGCGCCTGTAGCACCTGTAGCGCCTGTAGCACCGGTTTGTCCCGTAGCACCGGTTGGACCTTTTGTACTACAAGAATCACATTGATTGTAATATTCAGACAATATAGAAGTGATTGGAACATCCGATGTTCCCTCGCAGGGATCTGCGTGGGTGTGCCCACAGGGTTCCGCGTGTGTGTGCCCACAGGGATCCGTGTGGGTGGTGGGAGTGCCTGTATTGCTACGGTGGGCGAACTCTCGTAGAGATGGTTTATTCTGGAAATTGACACCGCGTGAAATCCGAGAGTTAAAGGATTTATTAAAACGATTATAGGACATACTATATTATAATATAAAAGTTTCATTAAAATATATCTATTTGGCGTTGTATTATTCACCGTTTACAATGAATAATAAATGCGCAATCTAAACTAACGTAAAAACGAAGACGATGAGACTCTAACCAGTATCAATCACCGTATTTTTTGTGTAAACATAGAAAATTTGTATTCTCATAATTATCTAATATCGTGTTAAATCCTAACAATAATCTCAACCAATTTAAACGTTTTTAGACGGATGACTCAACCGTTTATAACTCGTCTATGGTTGAAAAATGTTTTTTGAGAGAAGTTAACCGGTTCTTCCATCGGTCTTGACATGTATATCCGTATGAATGTAGAAGTTCAATCCGCATAGAACCCATTTAAAAAAAAAGTATGGTCTATATACAATGAAACAGAAATGGTTCAGTAAGTCACCTGGGATTCCAACGTGTCCTATCACGAAGAAACAAAAGAGTTATTGGGAGACAAAGTTTGAAAAGGATTATCCTTTGGTTTCATGGACACCAAGAGAATTGTCTATAAAATTTAGGATTCCTACCGAAGTCATCAAACCCTTGATGGAAGATAAAGAAGAGTGTATTAAATATTTATATTTAAAACCAATCATACCGCCGTTTTAGTACTATAGTATCCTTGGTTGCATAGTTATTTTACATATTTATACAATTTAATAGTTAATTATTAAATTGAAATACTAATTTTGATGGTGAATAATATAACAATGATAGGGTGCTTCAATAATGGATTTGTTTATAATGCATTTGATTCAGTAATTTTTCCGGTATGTGCATCATACTATCGTTATGACCAGCACTATACCACAGAGGATTAAATTTTTTGTTGGTTTCTAACCAACTCCAATAATTGACTTCCCATCCAAGAGTTTGTGTATCATTTACAAAATCAGAAAAGTTATCCATACTTACATTATAAAAATCAATTACACTTGCCTTATCTCCGAAAAAAAATGAACCACAAAATCTCCAATAAACATTGTCTCTTATATAATTAATATCATTAATGTTATCATAAATACCTGGTATAACCAAGAAAGAATTAGTAAATTTACGTTGATACATTAATGTAATGTCTTGAATGGTTTTGTCAATATGTTTAAACATATATGGTAAACTAAAATCAATCCAAGCAAAGTAATCACTTGAATAAGGATTAATATCTATAATTTTTTTAACAAATTCAATCTTAGAATTCATTAGATACATATATTTTTCTGTATCTTTAGTAGTATATAGTTTTGCAGGAAGAGTATGTTTTTTATCTTTATTTAGTTTCACTAAGGTAAGGTCGTCATAACAAATACTCTCAATAAATTTAATATTTTTATATTTTTTACAAATAGTATCAAATGTTTCTTTATATTCAGGACTAGAAAAGATACAAATATTAATTCCTGTATCGGCCAATTTTAAAAAGAATTGTAATCGGGTTTCAAATGATTTACGTGTTTCATAATCTTCATCATATATTTTTATATATGATGTAACAAATGTAACATTACTTTCCATATTAAGTAAACCTCTATTTAATGTTTAAGTAGAAATAATGCAATATGTTTATAACTTATTGTAATTAAAGAATACAAAATCCATATGATAATACTCGTTTATTAATTCAATAGATTCTTTATTTAGAAAATTATAGTAATTAGGTTTATTTTTGTTTACGTTAACCGAGTGATTAAAATCACTATACCCTAAATTATGCATTCCGTTGGTCAAACTTTCAGTTTTTAAAATATAGATATTTTCAATAATTTTTACTTTATGATTTGTTATAAATTTGTATTGAGGTATATTGTGATTATCGCATTTAGATGGTATATATTCTTTTATATTAAATATTTTTTCTTTTGTATCATTGAAGTTCAATACATTCGGTTTTATCTCGTTATTGATTTTCAACGAATCGTTCAATCTTTGGAAAAGGTGACCAAAAATGGGTGTAAAGGCATCCTTTTGTTGAACGGTAGACATCGTGTTTAGATTTCCGTAAAAAGTTTAAAGATAATATCCTATTTGATTTATTTACAAATATGGAGATATATGTCAGATTGCCAGAAGAGTTACAGCGAATCATTACATGGTATGCCTTATGTAGTCCGCATAAACAATCCTTAGTATTTGAAAATCAACGACAATTTAGTTGTGATATGATTTCTGGTAGTCAAAACGTTTTAATTTGTTTCAATCCGTTAAAAGAGAGGTTTAACTATTTCCTTGATTATAACCATAGGTATATAACAAAGGAGATGTCCGTCACAGGAGATAATTTTGACGTTGTCGTAGAGAGAAATCATCGGTTGCTTTGGTATTACTATGAAAGGTTAAGTAATCCTATGTTGGTTAGTTTTATTAAGTCAAATCTAAATAGGCATGAGAGGAACATGATATGTAGGAGACAATTTGACAAACCGTTTAACCATTTAAATATACAAGAATTGATTTGGTTGAAAAAATACGTATTTCATACCGTTTAACCTAAAATTGAAAGTCAGTACGTAATGAACGGTAAGTCAGTACGTAATGAATGGTGAAATGAAAGGTTGTAAAAAACTAAACGAAATATGTACAAAGTGTAGTAAAAGTATAACATATAAAGTATGTGTATGTGATAAAAAATATTTTTATAATGTTTCGGTATACCTAATTTCATTAAAGGTAAATAGACATTTTACAGATGATAAATTCATAGATATTGTAATAAAAAATATAATAAAAGAGAATAGATATCATAATAAAATCTTTATTAAATGTGAAAAAGTTTTAAAAATGTATCCTCCTGCAAAAAACGAATATAAGTTTATATATGGTAATTTAATTCAAATGAGTGTCATTGAATTACTAGATAATATATTTTATAGTTGTATTGATTTAGATAAATTATGTAATAATGGTAGTGAATACAAAGTAGATTGTAGATTAAATATTACACGTTATTTAAGTAGAAAATTAAGTATTAAAGCGAAAAAGAATAAATCAGGAAATGTTATTATTATAAATAAACTAAATAATAATAAAAATTATGATTTATCTCAATTAATAACTATAATTGTTATAATAGAATTAAAAGATATAATTATTATTCCCCATATTGTTATTCCAGATAAATATGTTGAAAATAATGATTCTAATATATCCTATAAATCATCCTTATTCACATATTTATATAAAAGTGATGAATATAAAAAATATATAATTCATTTAGAACAAAATGATGAATATAAAACATTTTGTAAAAAGGAACTTCCACAAATTTATCCACACGATATTTATTCAGAGTGCTTTAGTAAATTGTAATGGTTTAATGTGGATTCTATAACCATGAATACATTAGATACATTTACAGAATTTCCCATTTGTTTATAAACTACTTTATCATTTTTATCTAAAATAAACGATTCAGGAAAACTCTGTAATCGGGCACATTGTCTTGGAGAAATATAACTTTTAGTTTTTCCATAAATAGGAATTTGCGATATGGCAACAAGTGTAGGAAAATAGTCTGGTTTCTTAACTCGTATTCCAGATTGTCTAATCTGTATAAAGTAATTATAAATATCATCCTTTTCTTTTATTTTCCCTACTTGCCATTCTAATTTTCCATATATCTCTCTTTTTGACAATATATCCTTATGTTTATTATACCATTCTGTTACAATTAATTTGTATTTGTCTAACAATGGTTTATTTTTAATCATATAATCTTTTTTCCAAAAAGGCAATTTCTCATATTCATCGGTTGAATATTTTCTAAAATAATCATGAATTAATATTGTAGGTGAGATTTTATCATTAATATCAAATTTTTTTATTAATTCATTCCATGCATCTAAAACATTTTTAATATCATTTTGAATGAGGTATTTATCCTCATGTTCTCTTATTATATCATTAATACTTAGTTTATACATTGTTTCATTTAAAATTATATCTCTACCATTATAAATATCGTTTCTGACACAAACAAAGAATACCCTTTCACGTTGTTGAGGGATACCATATTTATGTGGAGATACTTGAAATAATTGTAATACATAACCATTCTTTTTTATTTTTTCTACAATATAATTAAATACTTCTCCTTTGGATACTTTCAAAATATGTTTTACATTTTCTAAAAACATAAATTTGGGTTTTTTATAATTAGCTATTCTCATGATTTCATCAAATAATAACCCTCTATCATCCTGAAAAGATTTTTTTTTTCCACCATTACTAAATGGTTGACATGGAAACCCGCCACATAATATATCAAAATCTGGAATTGTATTTTCATCTATATCTTTTATATTTGAAAATGGTTCAATCTCAAAGTTTTTTAAATATGTTTCACGACATTTTTTATCAATATCACACGCTAATACACATTGACCTCCTAATTTTTTCAACGCTAAATGAAATCCACCAATTCCACAAAATAAATCAATAAATTTTATATTACTTGTACTACTGTTTACTAATACAGTTTCTTTCATATTATGTTTTTTAATCTTATCAATAATATTTATTTTCTTTAAACCACTAATACATTTAATTCCATTTTCTTTACAATATTGTTTAAGTTCATTCACTTTCATTTCTTCAAAGTTAAGTTCTGTATTCATAGTATTGGGTTGTGATATAATATATATCAATTTAAACCAATCAATTTTCATGTAAATAATAAATAGATATTGGATTAAATGAGTTAATTATATTAGAAAATATTATCCAGAAAATATTATCCAGAAAATATATACATGACATTTGGATTTATTGTATTAAGGCATGTAAATAATGAATCAACAAATAGATATTGGATTAAATGTGTTAATTCTATTAGAAAATATTATCCAGAAAATAACATTCTTATAATAGATGATAATAGTGATTATAATTTTATAACCAATGAAACTTTATATAAAACGACTATTATAAATAGTGAATACCCTAAGAGAGGTGAATTATTACCCTATTATTACTATTTACATAATAAACTATTTGATGTTGCTATGATCATTCATGATTCTGTATTTATAAATACATATATAGATATGAATGTAGAAAAATATAAAATGTTATGGGATTTTGAACATTATTGGGATCAAATCGTGGATGAAACAAAAATGATAAATATGTTTAATGATTTAGAATTGACTAAATTTTATAAAGATAAATCTTTATGGAAAGGTTGTTTTGGTTGCATGTCTATAATTACGCATGATTATTTAACGTATATTAATAAAAAATATGATATTAGCAAATTATTAGACCTTGTATTATGTAGATCTAATCGTTGTAGTTTTGAACGAGTCCTTGCTTGTTTATTACAAAAAGAAGAAGGGATAAAAGACACATTATTAGGGAATATACATCATTATTGTACATGGGGAATATCTTTTGAAAAAACGGATAATTTTAACCATCTACCATTAATAAAATGTTGGTCTGGTAGATAAATACATTTGAGTAGTTCCGACAGGAAATCTGAATATAAAAAGACCACTAGAAAATCTAAAATATCCGGATTCGGCGTTTTAAATGTTCAAAGGTGTACATTATAAACCATGTATTTCAGATGAAATCCGAGTATGACGTATCCTTCTAACCTACGATTTGACAAAAGACGAATGGTCTGATTACGGTAATGTGAAGTGATGTTTAACAAGAACTAATCCTGTAATATATAGTTACCTATATTACTTAAAGACAAGTGCGTAAATAATGTAATGTTCCTGTAGCTCAGTGGTTAGAGCGATGGTCTTATGAGCCATAGGTCGTGGGTTCAACCCCCACCAGGAACATCACTAGCAATAGCTCAGTTGGTAGAGCGACGGACTGTAGATGAAAGTATTCCGTTGGTCGGGTGTTCGATTCACCCTTGCTAGAGTTGAATGACTTAAAGATGATAATGTTCCTGTAGCTCAGTGGTTAGAGCGATGGTCTTATGAGCCATAGGTCGTGGGTTCAACCCCCACCAGGAACATCACTAACACAGTTGTGTTTGAATGACTATTTTATAAGATAGTATAATAGTATGATGAACGAAGATATGGTAATACGTTCTACCCCCGAAGGTCCTGCTGCTGGCGCATTTAAGTTGAATGCTAAATACATGTCTGGTGGTAATGTATCACAAAATGAAGACGGACTTGCAGTACCTGCAGGTTTATATTTAATACAAACTCCCTTTCCATCTACCTACAGTATGAATCCTACAGATCAAGTCGTAGATAATCAACTCTACGAACGTTTAATTGCAACTATAGAAGTAGTGCCTAGTACTCGTAACCAAAGTAAGAAAAAATCACATAAATCCGTGAAATCAACGCGTAGAAAAAAATCATAACATACTCCAATTGTTATGGTTGAACGGTGAAACTTGAACGTCGGGTAGTTTAGATTTCCAATAATCTACTCGTTTATCAAACGCACGTTCTCTAACCGTAGATGGATACAACGGGGCAAGTTTCATAGCATCGGATTCTTCTGGCGTAATAACCGGTTTATATCCATAGCAGTTGATCCCAAATTGAACGTTTGGATTGGCTATATATCCGCCGTTTATACCAGGTCTTCCGCAGTCCTGTTCATGTCCAGGTATAGTTTGTAAATTGGCCCATTTCTCATATTGGGTTGGAAACAACGCCATTTGTCCGTCAGACCAACCCATGCTACACCAATCTGCATTTTTATCATAGGCTTTGTCTAAATCCTTCCAAGTCGCTAAACGCCCTCCATAGGCTTTGCATACTGCTTTGGCATCTTCATAGTTGTATTTATTGTCTGGAATGTGAAAAATTTGTTTTTCTAGTTTTATTTCAGGCACAGTGGTTTCTTCTACATTGTAATCGGATTTGTCGTCTGGGTCTAAAATTAGGTTATCCTCCGTATTTGTAAAGAGAGATGTGATTAAATCCATATTAAATAAATAATTAATTATATTTACAAACAAGACGAATATAAACATTCCCCATAGTATATAGGTAATCCATATTCTCGTGCTGGAAGAGTCCTCTTTACGAAACAGTACCGTATAAACTACAATTATACAAGTAAACGCAACCAATATAACATGATTGATATCTATAGACCCATTCGTTAAAGTATTTATATCCATATCATAATGCATTATTTTTTTTTCTATAAAATAAACAATAGGCATTTGAATCTATTACGTTACTATCAGCAAGTGGTGTAATTATAAGGTCATTGAATATATACCATTGCCCATCCGAGATACGTATTTTAGAAATATAGTGTCCGTGAAACAAATCACCCGAATGCTCACATACTCCATATAAATCGTATACGTAGGATTGTTTATTATATCCTTTTACATAAGGTGTAAGATTTAAATCGTTCAATGGGAATATCATTTTACGTGTATCTTTATTTCCATCGTTTGTCAACCGGTTTAAATGAATGATGAATATATCTGGAAAGCTCCAAAACAGTAATCCTTTATTCACATTTTGTTTTTGGTGGATAGAATCGTTCCACCAGGCATTCTCTCCTTCTAGTCGTTCTACTTTACACATTTCATCTATACAATCGTATAGGGTTGGAGTATCTTTGGTAGGGGGTAAATATAAACTTAATATAAAAAAGGGTTCTGGTTTTATAGATAATATAGCATCATCTGTAACCGAATGAAGTACGGTTACCTGAATTCCATAAAACAATTTAATGATTTCAGAGTAATCGTTGGAATACATTTGAGACATCATATTATAACATTTTTTTGCAAGGTCGTCCATGTCCGAAGAGGCATTTCCTTTTACCGTCATATCTACTTTTCGTGCAATGGAGTTGTGTATGCAATCCATTAAAAATAATAGAAATTCTTGAATATCGTTTTGCTGATATCCAGTAAACGTAGTATTCTGTTTGGCAGATGCAACGGCGTGTATAGCACTTATAAAACCTCCGGGCGTTATGCTACAATTCTGTTTCCACATCATTCTTCTTAAATTATCCCATTCATACAACATTGTGGTATCTGGACTGGGTTTAAACAAACCCACGTCCAAAGAATCTAAAAGTTCATTTAATTCATAGGTATGGGATAAACATTGAATACATGAATTGATATAACAACTATTACCAACGTTTGAAAGTCCGGTTTTACCGAAACCATTATATTTTTGATATGAATTCACAGACATATATATATAAACAGATGTATAGTTTTATATAAGTTTCAAAGGTTATAATACTATGTAAACATTAAGATACCGAAAAATATTCCGAAATAGGACGTACTCCGTTGGATTTATTTATAATACGGCGTAAATAGTCATCAAACAATACTGTTTTCACTTCACGGTTACGCAATTTATCTAATTGGTCCTCATATACTTCTTGATTTGGATATTTAAGTTTTAATTCGGCGATTTGTCTATTCCATTGTCTTAAGGTTATACCTTTTTTTTTTTTGAATATGGTCATCTGTTCAAGCACCAATGCAAATACTTGTTGAACGGGTATCATGATTTGATTCGTGATATAATGCGCATAATCTATTACTAACTTGTTCGTTTGTATGTAGTGAGGCGTTTCTATTTTTTCACCTTGTAATGCACGTGCATTTTCGTGTTTAAAATAAGCAAATGCAATTCTATCCCCTATGTTTGGTTTATTACCAGGGTCTCTTCTTGCAATTCTATCCGCTAATACTTTATGTGCAATTTGATTTGGATTTTTATAATTACCCCTCAATGATTTTGTAATTACCAATTTATCCATTGGAATATTTCCATGCATTAAATGATTTAAACTAGATTGCAGAAATTCAACTGCTTTATCTATATTTTTATTTTTCATTAATATATCTATAATTCCACCATATATGTCTTTCACTATTGGCGCATTGTCACGTCGTTTTAATACTATACCCATAGAAGTTCGCTTGCAATGGTTGTCGTCGTCCGTATACATCATACCAACATACCGCTTTTTGGATAGTAAACAAAACGGTAAGAAGGTCTTTTCATACTCTAAATCATGAGGTTGTTTTAAAAATTTACTTGCAAGTTCTCCTGCTTGTTTCGCAATTTCAATTGTAATTTTAAGAGCAGGTTGACCCTGGATTGGAGTTCCATCTATTTCTTGTAAATTAAACTTAAAGAAGATAGAGTCTGTATCGCCATATACATATTCCGCATTGGTTCGTACAGGACCATAGGATACCGTAGTTACGATTCGGTCTTTATACGCCTCTTCTATAACACGCTGTCCATATAATAATAGTTTTCGTCCAGTTGCAGTTGTAGACGCAGCAACATCTTGGTCATAAAAAGTACTTGTTATTGCACCAGTCTGACCGTATATAGAATTTGCAGTAATTTTAATTGAAAGCTGACGTTTATCTAAGACGTTCTTCATAAATTCATCTTTTTCACGTATGATTTGTTTTCGGGTATGTTTCCGTGCCGCTAAACATTCTTTTAAAATGGCTGGTAATATACCCAAACCCCCTTTTGGAAACTGTGCAAATCTACACGTTTTATAACCTACTTTCACTTTTATTCGTGCGGAGGTTTCATCCTTTGTTTTATTACGCCATTGATAAGTATCATACGTGATATCTACATATTTATATTCCTTTAAATTATCATATATAAATGTACCCGTTTCGTCTTGTTCTCCAAACACTTTTATGATATTTCCGTCCAAGTCATATTCTTTGGTCCAAACCTTACTGTCGGATGAAATATTTTCACTAATCATGGAAGAAGGATACAAAGAACCATAATCTACACATGCAATCGGATCATCTAGATATAAATTCCGTTTCGGGGGAAGAACAATGGCACCTTCGTATCCTTCATTCGTTAATGTTTTATCTAAAACTGGCATCAAGTATCCTTTCTCCCTACATTTTTTTGCGATATAACTTGTTAATTTTATACCTTGACCACGCATAACCAAATAATCCATAGGGACACTACATAACCCAGACATTTCAATGTAACCTGTAATGACATCAATCTTATTCATTAAATGGTGCACCAGATTACAATCTTGAATACAATATTTTGCAATGATATATCGTTCTTTTGGTCCTTCTTTGGTCATTCTAAAAATGTCTTGAGGGGTTACATCGTCTTTGGCTAAACCCCATCTAATTTTTTTCTTCCTATCTGGTTCAACGAGACCTTGAATATAAAATATACTTTCATGGGGTACGATTTGTACGACCTTAAATTTTTCACCGTCTTTATATTTATCTACCGTATAAGATTCTTCTTCCAAGATAACATAAGACCCTTTCTCTAATCCAATTAAATTTTTACTAACAATTTTTGTATTTGTACCGACGTGTTCATAAGATATCACTTTATCTCCAATAAAATAACCAGACACATAATCTAATTTATAACTCATTAGGGTATAATCCCTCCTAAAGTAATTATACATGTCAATATTTAATCTACCATTCATTTTGATAAATTTTAAATTATGTTGTCCAGAGGCAATGATGATTGTATTTTCTTCAATATTATAAGTATTGGTCTTCCAATCCTTTTTCCAACAAATCTCATTATGATTTCTAGAAAGTTTTAAAAACTCTGAAGATATACCTAGTTCCTTTGTACGAGTGTACATAAATGGATAATCAAATCCAAATATATTATATCCGGTTACGATGTCGGGGTCTTCCGTTCGTATCAATTTACTCCATGCAAGCATCGCGTCTTCCTCACGAGTATAGGTTTCTATACAGGTATGTTGTACTTCTTGTAAATCCTCACAACTACCTACCACAATACAATGGTTTAAATAAGGTTCCGTCTCACCATATCTCCAAAATGTAGTACCAATAAAAGTAACTTCATCTCCTTTTACCTCTGGAAACGATGCACATAATAATACATTTAACATTTGAATACGTGTTTCACGTGTAAATGTGGTATTATCCAATATACTCAATACAGATTGTCCAGATTTTACAACCTGATTTTTTTTACGAAACAAGGGTGTATATTCTTCAATGATATGGTTGGATACACCTTCCATCATACATTCCTCTTCTGTGTTATACGTGTCTGATATTTCTTTACTAATGTACACTTCTTCTGAATTCTTACATTGCATAAACATGTTTATAGAATGTCTTACGTCCGGTTCAGTTATCGTTGATTTTATATATACACGACTGACATTCCATACGGGTTTGTAGGCATATCCAAACGAAGTCAATATAATATCCCGAATAAAGTCAGCCGTATGGGTGGAATCTTGTCCGTCCCACGCATCTACCATTTCTTGTGCTAATTTAATATAATCCTTGGTTGCAACCGGAAAATCACCATGACTACTGGATGCCTCAATGTCAAAACTTGCAATCGTATAAGGAACCCGTGTTTCATTTTCTGGGTCCGTAATGATTCGTTTATAATCTATGGACACTTCAAACGAACATGAGGTTTGACCCGTATGTTTACCTTGTAGTATACTACAATATTTATTCGGTAATAGTATCCACCCAGAAGGTTTGATGTTTTTAATATGAAACATGCGCAGGAGTGGAGGTATTTGTGCTTCATACAATTCGGTAGGATAACCACAACAGTCAAGTGTCTTTATCTTTGGTGTTTTACTTTCATAATCGTACCATAAATTTTTAAATTTTTTAAACGATTGTAAATTTACAAACTCAATTTTTACGAATTTAGATTGTTTACCTGCATTAAATCCATATAATTTATTTTTTTTTACTAGTGTTGTTTTTATAATCGTATTTTCAAAATATTTAGAACCGACTAATCTATATAAATATTGTGTAAAAGACAATTTGTTAGAGGTGGTCCAGTCTTCTCCCACTTTCACATAAAAGAATGGATAATAACCTGTAACCGTCACGGCATACGTTTCACCGCTGTGATTTAAACCAAACATTTGAATCACATACGAACGTTCTTTACATGGTATAAATTCCTCGGATGAAATCTCTTGGTCGTAATCGTTAAACGTTAACAAACGTATAGATAAGTTTGACATTGTATAATAATATATATATAACGTATTTTTATGTTTCAATTTTGTTACTTCATACAATAAGTAACCACTTTGAATATCCTATTGCGAATATATCTTTTCATTTTGTTTAAATACTAAATTTTCTTGATTACGAATATTTGGATAACTACGTATAATATCGTCTAATTCATAAAAGAATGTACGTATTAATGTATACATTGTATTTATATTACCTATATATATATTATCAATTCCCATATGTTCATGATCATATAAAAACATATTTTTATGCAAGGATTTATCATGATGGGTTAGTATAAATGGAAGAATGGTATCCGATGTGATACTATTACTATTTTCCATGACATCAAATCTACAATTGATAATGTTCTCATTCGTGGATAAAGGGTCAAGACGTTCCTTCATATAATTTATTATTTTATATTTACCATACCAATAATTTTTCCAACCCAATAAGGGTGCCTTGCTCTTACCAACCAATCCGTCGGTTTTACCGATTAAATTTATGTTAGAATCATCCTCGATGATAATATGTTTGATTAAATGTTTTAAATCTTTAAAGTAATTATAAATATTTATATCACTTACACGTGAATCATTTTTTTCTACACGTCTCCAACTAATCGTATTGGCATATAGATTCCAAGTATGTATATATATAGATAAATTTGGTATATGTTTATATATAGTTTCAATCAAATGGTATAATTTGTCATTTTTAAATGAATTCCGTATATGTCCTCTAAGTATCAATAACATAATATAAAGATATATATTTTATTCATATAAATGAGGTTCTCATCCCTATTTTTAGTGTTTCCAAGTTCGGATTACATGTTTTTCAATAAACATGTTATATCTATTCAAATACCTTTACGCAATACAATATTAGACAAATGGTCTAATACTTATGACTCTTGCTATAAATACAATAAGAATTCCTATTCACATTTAAAGGATACCTTGTTATGGTCAAAACATTCTTCTACGTATGGACATGCCTGTTATATGATTCTTGGAAATAAAATAAACGATACGTTTGAAATTAAACATATCATAGAGAAACCCTACAGTTTAGATTGTGATTATATATCAATGAAAAAAGATGTATCCAATGATTTGAACATGTCTATTATCTATAATTTGTAATTACCAATGTGTGTGAATTAGATCGCATCGTTGAATAACCTACAAGATTTAAGAAGTGTTGTAAACTACAATCGTATTTCTATTTAAAATCGGACGACCGGTGCCGACCCATGCGTTTGTAAATATCCAGCAACCAAATCGCCTTCTGTTCCGTTGGGGACGTGGTATTTTGTGTCTCCAATTTTGGCACCTTTTTCATGAAGGAACTTGACCATTTCGAGGGAACCATTCTTTGTAGCAATTTCAAGAAGTGAAATGGGAGTACAAATTTTATTAATTTCAGTTTTTGTATAGTTCATATGTGGCGGAATTACAACCGACTTGACATTAATATCAGAACAATAGTTCAACATCTTTTTAACACTTGTCATATTGTTTTTATAACAAGCATAATGAAGAGACGATATTACTTTAATTTTTTCATTCCAACCTGAACTAGGAGGGTGCGCCTCAAGTAGAATTCGCCCCTCACAAGGTAATCCTTGTTCCAGGAGGAAGTCTTGTACGTTTGGCATATTTTTATCTATAGAATTTGTTAATAATGACATTGGAACGCGCTTAGGCATAATAACTAATTCACCTAAATTATTTGTTGAAGCCCCACCATCCCTTACGTAATCATTATCAAATGTGGGGTGAGTCACGATACACTTGACAACATCAGTCAGTTGTTTCACTTGTTCTTGTAGTTGTTCGCAAAGTGCTTGCTGAGACGCGATTTTCTTTTCACATAGGGAGACATAATGCTTCATGTCTGCCTTCACTTGTTGCGGTGTCAAACCCACATCACGTAACGCCTCCGCGGAGGCATCCATACGAGATTCCAAATCCAACTTCTCGCATAGAGACAACGCATATTTCTTGAGAATCGGGCGCGTTTTGATAGAACCATTGGCGTAAGGTTCGGGGTCTTGTTCAATCGGCATAAGAGTTTCGTTGAGCTCATCTTCGTCTTCACAAAACCCACCATAGTTTTCGCGTTGGACTTTGATGCTTTCCAGCAATACACCGTGTTCGTGTTTCAACGAGTCCACGATAAGGTCGCCTCCGACGACCGTAGCGATAGGTAGAGAGATTGCCATGGGTTAAGATAACGTTTCATTTATAGAGGTTTGTATTTCATTTTTTTGATTTCTCACGCGTGTTTTCATGTTACACCTAAAAAATCATCGGTGTTTTTATATACGTTATATGCTTTTATATAAACTTATCCAATAGGATTTAAATGATACATAATATAGTATTTAATGAATTTACATATTATAGTGTGGATAAGTATGTTTTATTCTATTCTATCCTTTGAAACGGACTTTTTAAATAAAAATATTGGAAAAGTATATCCTAGACCGTACGGAAACCTTACACCTCAGTCCCCTAGTTTAAGACGTTTGGATTTTATACCAAGACCGTTTGATACTCCTAAAAAAATATATTTTGTGGATATAGACGGAACCATTTGTGAAAATTATAAAAAAGATTATTATATATCCACACCAAAAATGAATATAATTCGTTATGTGAATCAATTATACGACGAAGGAAATGAAATTCATTATTGGACGACTAGAGGTTCCGTATCCGGAAAGAATTGGGATACATTAACTCTTCAACAATTAAAATCGTGGAATTGTAAATATGATTCCGTGAATATTGGAAAACCTCATTATGATGGATGGATAGATGATAAATCCATCCATGTCAAAGATATCGTATAATCTTGACTTGCTTTCATAATATATATACACATATATTATGAATAAACCCTTGGATATAACCTTGTATAATAAAGTAAAACGTGAAGCCAACCAGAAATATAAAACACATGGAGCATATAAAAGCGGCTGGATTGTAAAAACGTATAAAGAACGTGGTGGTAGATACAAAGGTAAAAAAACCAAAAAAGGGTTATCCGCATGGTTTAAAGAAGATTGGCGTAATGTTGCAAGTAATAAACAGTATCCTGTATATCGTCCTTTTAAGAAGATAAACAAAGATACCCCTTTAACTATGGATGAAATCAATCCAACCAATCTAAAAGCACAGATAAAAGAAAAACAAAAAATAAAAAGTAGAAAATTAAAACCATTCAAACCTAAAAGGTAAAGTCTTTTCTTTACTCTATTTTATTACTTTCATTTTTTAACAGTTTGATTTCATTTTCCATTTTTTCTAATTTAACATTAATGTCGCGTATGCATACTTCATGCAATAGTATTAATTCATTTGCGGTTGGTAATTTTTTAGGTGCTTGTTGTGCCTTAGAGACTTGTCCTCTTTGAAAGGTAGGTGTTTTGTCTTGAACGACCGCGCGATATCGTTTTGTCGCAGAATTATTCATATACTAATATTCTTTATTATTATTATTATTATTTACCGCAACTTAATATTTAGTATATCCGGTTAAATATTTATTAATATAGTATAGGATGACCGATAAATATGTATTGTTTATAACCAAGGCTGGTTTAAATGACCTTTTTGCACAAGTACATCGTACTATATCATATTGTAAAAAACATAACCGAATTTTGTTATTAGATATGACAAGCTGTAGTTATAATATTAATTTTTCTGATTATTTTCATATTCCAAGAAGCGAGTGTAATATAATTTACGATACAGATAAAATTAAAGACATTTTATTCACACATAATACTTTATCCGTATACCCGAATCATTTAGATTTAAACCCAATAGATTTTATGAATAAAAATATAAAACTTGAATTTAAAGATAAGGATAACAAACGATTTAGGTGCTATAAAAATATACTACTAGATTTACCTGACAATGTAAATGAAGATATTATTTTACATTGTGGTTATTACGGAGGAGATGGGTTTTTGTTGTTTAAACAATTAGGTTTAACCGAAAACCTAAAAAGTATATGTAAACAGAAAATGAAGTTATTACATGATAATTATCTATGTATTCAAGTAAGAAATACGGATTATAAATGTGATTATCCAAAATTATATGAAAATCATAAAGAAAAAATACATTCTTATGACCAAATATATATTTGTACGGACGATGAATCTGTAATCACATTTTTTAAATCTAAAAATCTAAATGTATATTGTTTTACTACATTTTCAAACATAAAGGCACGCAGTTTACATTATAGTAGTGTTCCAGGGGATATAAAAATACAAGATGTAATCGTGGATATATTTATTGCAACAAATAGTAGAGAAATATTATCAAATTCTAAAGGAGGGTTTATTCAGTTATTGAGAAATTGTTTTATGAATAAAGAATGTATATTAGACAAGTTGAAATGAATTAAGGAAACCTCTATAAAGAATAATCTTTAATATAATTTTAATTTCTTTTTATACACATATGAGTGATGAAAACGAAAATACAATTATAGGAGGTTCAACCGGATTTTTTAAAACCGTCTTTAATTTTGATGAAAATAGTACATCCGATATGATGAATATAATTCAATATACATTTTTAGCCATATTACCTTGTGTTTTTATTTTAAAAGTTGTAAGATATACTGTGCCAGAAGACGACGAATCCAAAGGTTCGTTGGAAATATTAGCAGAAATATTAATTCAACTTGCTTTCATGGTAGTAGCAATGTATTTTTCAAACAAAGCCATTCGTTATATTCCTACTTATAGTGGAACTCCCTATTCGGGGGGTAATGATTTTAATTTTTATTTACCCTTTTTATTATTATTATTAACGATGCAATCTAAAATTGGGTCTAAAGTAAATTTACTATACGAGAGAGGACTTGACCTATGGCATGGAAGAAGTACAATGGAACCTATGACCAATACACAAACGACAGTACGTGTAACGCAACCATTCTCAGGACATAAACCGACCGATACGTCGTACGACACAAAACAATTGCTTCCAACAAACTCTCAAATGACACAATTGCCTACACCCACAGATACGAGTCCAAACTTTAACCATATGTATCAAGAACAAAATGGTATGCAAAATACGGTCTTGAATGAACCCTTGGCTGCAAATGAAGTAGGTTCCGGATTTAGTGGATGGTAGACGTTTCTGGGTGGAAGATAATCGGTCATACACTATCATATGGACGAGGCCTATCGTTGACATAGGTCTATTCGTTTAGAATCAGTAAAATGTTTTTTTACTTTGGTTACAGGGTGGGTATGTCACGGCGGACTAGTCGCTCACAATATCGTGTACGATATGGTCAGTCCTTGGGAATTGACGGGGTTTCGGTCGTTTTGTTCGCCAAATTATGCGTCATATCCGCAATGACATTGTAGAATGTATACATTTTTAATGGTAATCAACTCGGTAGATTACATATTTACTGTAAATTAGTATTAATGTATACTTTAGTTTTTACGTTTATTGGAACGTTTACGTTTAATACGAGTTAAACGTTTATTGGAACGTTTACGTTTAATATGGGTTAAACGTTTATTGGAACGTCTTTTTTTATATCTCCCCCCACTAAACAAACTCATCAAACCACTTTTTTTAGTGGAAGACTGACCGTCCATCCCATTGCTGTTGGAAGGCTGTCCGCTCATCCCATTGCTGTTGGGTTGCTGTCCGCTCATCCCATTGCTGTTGGGTTGCTGTCCGCTCATCCCATTGCTGTTGGATTGCTGTCCGCTCATCCCATTACCGTAGGATTGCTGACCGCTCACCCCATTACCGTAGGGTTGCTGACCGCTCATCCCATTACCGTAGGGTTGCTGACCGCTCACCCCATTACCGTAGGGTTGCTGACCGCTCACCCCATTACCGTAGGGTTGCTGACCGTACATGCCATTACGATATTTAGATGAGGGATTACTACCATATGAACCATTGCTTTGCGAAGGATACGACATATATAAACTAGTATAAGAAAAAAAAATTATTCCTAAATATTACGCACAAACAATTTCAAAGTGTAATAAAGTTAATTCTGTATATAAAGCATGAACTTGTTGAATATAGATACACTATTACTAGCTTTAGAAGATACAAAAAATAAGTCACTCATGGAATTGGATTTGACACGCGTCAAAACACACAAAATGAATATATTGCGTCAATTACACTTGTCTAAACAAGAAACAAGCGAGTTGTTCCTAAAATTAGACCAGTATATGTTCGTAGATGAAATGCCTGACATGAAATATGGGTCTTATATCAGAACCATACATATGATTGACCCTGACCATATAAAATTATCATCGGGAGGATTTGTATGTGAGATTAAAGTAGAAGACAAAGGAATCGTTATTCTATGTAAAAATAGATTGAACCGTTTTTTTCAAATCGTCATGCATGAACATTTGATATTTCGTAAATTAAAAGAACAAGAACTTACTTTACTTTACGCACTTGAACATATCCATCGTTAATGCATTATAATAATATATGATTATATTATATGGAAAAAACAAACTTAAAGATGGTGATTCAGGACCTTAGAAGCAGAAGGGATGCATTATCGCTGGCACATGAACAACTAAAAAAAGATAGCGATAGTTGGAATAAAGGGATTATTATTATATCCCTTGCCACGGGTATGTTTGAATCTATGAAAATCCAGATGGGATGGAGTAACAATATTGTTGCTCTTGTACCTATCGCATTATCCTCTATTATTGCCTCTATCTCTGCACTCATCAAGTTCAGGGATTTTCCAAGACAGATGGAAATTATACTACAAAGCCAAAGTCTATTAACCCATACATTGACCAATGCACGTAACGAAAAGGAATTAACTCCTATATTGTTAAAAGAATATAACGATAGTTTAGAAAAGTTAGAAACGAGTTTATATCCAGACATTCGTAAAGTATTTTTAATTCAGTCTCATAAAAATCTTATCAGTATTATGAAACAAGAACAAAAGTACTTTGAGACCATTGAAAAAATAAATAACAATGAACCTATATCTAGTTCAACGAGTGACGCTAATTCCGAAGAGGATGATATAACACCAAAATATATCTATAATAAAGATATTGCTTTGAATATATCTTCAAATGAAATATTAAAATCTCGGATTGACGCAGAATTGTAATTTTTTTTATTCCAAATATAGTATAGTAATGTCAAATGTATTTGAAACGTTGAAGGTTTGTAACATAGAGTATGATAATGAATTGAATCTACGATTATGTGAAAGGAATGAACCCTCGCGTCCATTACAACCGCAATTTAGTCTTCGTCCAGTGTCTACAAAATACGCGTTATTACCCGTTGTAGATACAGTGATTCCTAGTTCTGTACCTTTGGATACATATCCAATTTATCAACCAGGACAAGTATTTAATCCGGGAAACAATATGGCCCCTTGGAGTGGATTCGCAACCAACATAGACGTTGAATCCACGCTTCGCAGTCAATTCATGGCATTGCAACGAAACGAACAATCGGTATATATACCTTCTTCGGATAGTGATATGTATGAGAATACAGTGGATGGTAGACCAGAACAACAACCTTTTCCAGGTTTGTTTCAACAGACCTCCTTTCAATCGTTCAACCCAAATACATGTAATGTTGGAAAAGACATTTTTCACAATCCGACTAGAGAACAACGATTAAATTTAATATGTAACCAAAGATAATTCTCTCTATTCCATAATGAAAGATAGTTTGCCCGAAAACGATTTTAATGCGATTGAAGTAACCTTGAAATGTTTAGCGAATTCGGTATATCAAGAAATTTTAAAAAAAAAACAAGTTCAATCTAGAACACTAGAGGAATATAATTTATATTCTAAACAGGTAGATGAAATGACGCAAGATATGTTTAAAGGTATATATGTAACGGATATAATTAAAGAAGCTCATATGGATATGGTGAATTTAATGATTGAATATATTAAAGTCCAAGAAAAAATTAAATCCTTCTCTAAACATTGTAAAAAGGTTACGTTTGATAGATTACCAAATACAATAGAGTCTGACACCAAGATAGAAACGAAACAATGTATTCTTGACTTAAATGCGTTTGATAAAAAAGTATTTCCGTTATTTCATACGAATAAATTAAAGGAATAATTACGATGGGTTATGCTTATACCGAAGACCCGTTTCCCATGATTTTACTATCTTCATTTGTCCTTGTATGTTTAGACATTCTGAATCATTTAAATTAGATACCTTATATCTAAACCATACAAGGTATCTAATAAATAGAGAGCATCCATCTCCAAAAGTATAGAGAATCGTACAGGATATCAATTTTTAATTGATATAAAAAAACAATCCGTATAATCATGTTACTATGAACGATTATTATTCGCAATTTCCAGGACCTTCTTTCACACAAGCAAGGGATGAGTTATGTAAACCCGAATATTCAAATGGATTAAAACAATATATAGAAAAATGTCTTAAAGAAGAAATTGACACCTATGGAGGTTTAGGTTCGTATACTGGATGGATGTTTCTAAAACCTAGAATATTAAACAAAATAAAATTACGTGAAAAGGCAAAAAAAATGTTACGAAAGTTGTTTTATACGTTTCAAGTGTATGGCGCTGTTCTACAATTGTATAAAGACGTTTATTATAAACCGAACGGACCTTATATGAAAAGCATACAACCCGTTTATGAAAATATAATGTTACAATAAAATTATACAATGAATACAGTATTTAAAAAGGCTTGGTTCAACTGCGCATGAATAAAAGCCACTGGTATTGGAACAAATAAATCACCCCCGGCTGCCCAAGTTACAGGAGTAAATGTTCGGTATAAAACTATCATTTCACCATGGGGCAATGGTGCATGATGCGCCATCATTAGAATGATTAAGTTAATACGAGATATCAAGAGATTAGCGCCATGCAACTCGTCGACGAGCATAACTTCATCGACAAGGTCGGTAGGGTCAAATGCCGCAATACGTTGATTGATTTCATCACCATTTTCTCTTCTATTATCATCTATTCTTAAATTACGATGTAAGAATCCCCAAATGTAGTTATACATTCCGAGACTGCTGCCTTGTCCCATATAATCAGTAATTATTTCTCCAAGGTCTTCATGTTTCTCCATTAAATAATATAATAAAACTGAACCGGTACGCCCAAACCCTGCATAACAATGAACCAGCGTCATTTCATCACATGAATCCATATAATATCTAGTTAAATTCACCCATACTATTATCGAACCAGGTTCCATGTCTTGAATCGTATGGTATATGATCTCAACACGAGGATCATTTAGTGTAACTGGGTGAAAACCTTTTGTATCATTAAAAACGGTATTTTCTAGCATAATGTCAGGCTCGCAAACATCCTCCACATTATTCAACGGAGGAGGCTGGTCGACGGAACCACAACCCTGTAAACTAATTACTCTCTTAATACCTTTACGAAATAAGTAAAATCTAAATATATTCTCCATAGAAAACCGGTCCCACAGTGGAAGTGAAGTACCGTATAAATTTAACCCTCGTGTCTTTACGAGGGTGGTCCAAGGCGTGGACCCGACCCTCCAAATTGCAGTTCTACCTTCATTCGGTGGATAAATATCATCCAAAGTTCCTAAAGAACCACCTTTTAAGTATCGTCTATTATGTTTGCGTTTCGTTTTTTTATGTTTTCTTTTATGTTTACTTTTTTTATGTTTACTTAAGTAGGTCATGTAATATAATAATATTTTATTTAATGTCCGAAGATATGTTTTTAGATGGCATTGTATACCATGGAATCGTTGTATCACTGTTCATATTCTGAATATTTTTTTTTTCTATATAAAATCCAAATGGATCGGGTGAAAGACATACAATATAATAGGTTTTCCATAAGATATCCCGAGTTTCTTTAGAATCTTTATATTGTGTTTCGGGTCTCACTTCTTCTTTTAGCATGTCAAACGTGATTCCATCCGGACAACTATCCGGCACAAAATTATATTGTTGATTTTGTAAATTTATTACACGTTGTGTTAATTCGTTGATTTTCTTTGACATTATTATATATATTAACAATATTATTATTATAACATTTCATTTTTTATAAGTATTTTGGATTAAACATGGTTGAAATAGGTATATCTATAGGGTTCAATCTCTTTGTCTGGGATTCTTTTTGTCATAAAATCTGTATACGTTTTTGTATTCGTAAGTAATTGTATTATCATATATAACGAATACATTCCACATTCCGTTGTACTTTTTTGATGTTGCAATGGATGATTCTCATATAATTGTTTATGAATATTTAATTTGGACGCTTGTTGTATGACACGTTGAGCAAATAGTAATATCTCAGGTAAAATCGGATCGCCGGCACTATCAAAATAAAAAATATACGGATTGTCATGTGTAGTATCAATGAATAAAGATACCCAATGTTCTCCTCCTTTGTTATGTGGGTCCGTATTAAAAATCACCCCTAATTTTCGTTTTCCTTTTTTTAAACATTTAGATAGATTAAACTCACATAAATCGTCCCACACACATTTATCATTTACGATACGTTTATCAAAATCAATTGGACTTGGACCTATAAATGCAAAATGGTTATATTTATATTCATACTGTTGCATGACAGAAGTAATATCATAATTGGAGAGCCATTCGTTTGGATTTTTTTTCCATGATTTAGGCGCATCCGGTGCAAAAGTATAATGAAGTATATCGTGTCCAACCTTATTTGAAATGAATGATTGACGTAACCAACATTTTTCATGTTGACATACCCCTGAGAATCGTTGACGTAACTCATTCCATATCTCTATTGGCTCATTTGTCGTAATTTTATCGTCCGAGTGTCGTGCATTCCATAATTGTTTTAATTTTAATAACGTTTTTGTCGTGTAACATGTAGTCTCGTTTTTTTCTTGATTTGCTGGACTACACGTAGGTTTCATAGTATACAATTATATATTAAATGTATCTACACTTCACAATAATATAATTACACCTTTGGACCTTACCGATTAAAAATATAATTTAACTACACATATTGGTTGATAACTAATATATATTAATTATCAAATTAGAAATATGTCTATTATCATTTGTTTAAATGAAGATTATGAAGGTGGAGAGTTTTATTTTCCAATCAAGATAGAACCATAAAATTAAAAAAAGGAAATATTATAGCATTTTCACCTTATTGGACACATCCCCATTATTAAACAATACATATATACTATAAATACTTGGTTATATGAATAATGTAGAAAAGGATATTCTATTAAGTACTTTGGTTGAAAGATTCTATTCAAGACAAAACTCGGCGTTTTAAATGTAAAATCTCAAAACTTATTAAAATATGCTTCCAACATCCAACTTGGATAAATAGGTAATCCGGTTTTTATAATCAAGACATTATCAGCACTAAAAGGAATTCCATATATTTTACCGTTTGGTGCTAAAACGCCACCAGCATATTTAGCTGTACCAGTTGATCCAGTGAATCCACTTATAGTAGTTGTATCTGCTGTATTTTGAGGAAACCCTTGAAACTGAAATAAAGATAAGGTATCTCCACTAGCACCGGTTGGTCCTGTAGCGCCTGTGTGACCTGTAGCACCTGTAGCACCGGTTGGTCCTGTAGCACCTGTAGCACCGGTTGGTCCTGTAGCACCTGTAGCACCGGTTGGTCCTGTAGCACCTGTAGCACCGGTTGGTCCTGTAGCACCTGTTGCACCGGTTGGTCCTGTAGCACCGGTTGGTCCTGTAGCACCTGTAGCACCGGTTGGTCCTGTAGCACCGGTTGGTCCTGTAGCACCTGTTGGTCATGTAGCACCTGTAGCACCTGTTGGTACCGTGATATCACACGATAACTTATTTACAGGTAAAACCGTATTATTCACATTGGTGTATTGTCGTTGTACGTTCAAATTCTTAAGCGGATGTGTTTCGTTATAATACAATAATAACGATGGATTATAAGGTATTCCAGATGAACTCGTGGAAGAGAATACTGTACC
>Ga0208646_1000440_pt1 | contig 26717 bp, 15 predicted proteins | sample AntAceMetag02UK8_FD_184762 | JGI IMG/M metagenome (GOLD analysis project Ga0208646, IMG submission 184762) | Saline lake microbial communities from Ace Lake, Antarctica - Antarctic Ace Lake Metagenome 02UK8 (SPAdes) (version 2) | ecosystem: Environmental > Aquatic > Non-marine Saline and... | reverse complement strand
TTGACAGTACAACAATTAGCAATCAAATTTGGCGATAGATTACCGCTCGATTTGATCAGCCAGCCTTTGTAATGAGGCGATGATCATCGAGATCCATACTGCCAGACAGACTTTAATTTACACTACCTAGCAACCGACGAAACATACGATAATGTTTACAACAGTAAAAATAAAGCTGGAATTGTGGGCTTCATCTCCACTTTCTGCGACATACTCATCCCCAATCCACCTACAAATAAAACGGTTACCTATAACAGCAATACATCATTTACTGTAGGTATTGATTATTGTGGAGAAGAAAATGCCACTTACTCATGGACAGGCCCAAGAAGTCCGATTACAGGGTCAGAGACCGAAACGATCACCTTAAACAATGTAACGGATGATGATCAAGGACGCTATTGCGTGACTATCAGTACGGCATGTGGTTTGGAGACTGTTTGTGCAAGATTACGAGTCGTATCTTTAACTGGAAATGATGTGTGTTTAAATACAGAAAGTCAACCCAATGTTCCCGCCGATGATCAAGAATTGGTCAAACTGGAATTTCCAGATATTGCATTATATGAAGCAGATGGAACCACTCTGACAGATACTCTGACAGATATCCAATACCTATGGAGTGTAACTCCAACAACAGGAGCAACCAAAGTGGTCAATCCTGATAATCGTAATAATATTCTTTCCTTGAATATGGCTGATTATCAGCCTGATCTTAGAGTTCTTCATATTGCTCCTGAAGAGCCAGGAGAATATGAGTATACGCTCAACTTAAAATACAACGACTCACGTCAAGATCCAGTAGCCGTTACAGGTGTTACGACTGTAAAAATTACCGTATTCGATCATCCTACACTTTCTGAAATTTCTGATGTTACTTTATGTGAGGATGATCAATCATCCATTTCTATTCTGTCTGATATTGATTTATCTAAGTATGATTGGGAGCTTATAGATGATGCCGGTGGTAATATTTCAATTTATGGAGGAAATAGCGGAACCGAATCGGGAATCAATGACACTAGTAATTTTTTCGAGAAAGTTTTTAGGCTAAAAGATGAGGTAACTACAAATCAAAAGGGTGTTTTACAATTTATACCAACCTCAACCAACGATTGTCTTGGAGATAGCATCTTGGTTAATATTACGGTCAAGCCAAAACCAGTAATTACAGTGAACACCGCGCAAACAAACTATTGTAGTGGAGAGGAAATAGTTGTGACCTTGGCTGCTACAGGTTTTACCGAAACAGCCTTTAGTTGGTCTCGTGCGGCTGTGGATGGTATAATTCCAGCCACTTCTTTTAGCACCGGATCTGCCACGGAAATCAAAGAGACATTAACCAACAGCAGTAATGCAAGTAAAACTGTAGTTTACAGCATTACCGGAAAGTTTAAAGGGTGTGAGGAAAGCATTTCTCAGTCTGTAATTGTGCTTCCTACACCAACAGTCAATGTTATTGACAACCAGATTATTTGTAATAGAGAGTCGTTTTCGGTTGCTATCACAACAGAAATAACAGACAATGATGCGATTGGCTATGATATAACAATCAGTGAAAATGCTAACATCAGCGGAACTTCGGCATTAGCAAATCAAAGAGGTTATGACAGTAATACCAACTTTACACTAGCTCAAACATTGGTCAATAGCTCGGATACAGATCAAGAAATCACCTATACAGTCACACCATTTTCACTCAATGATGCCAATGAAAAATGTGCCGGAGCTGCCAAAACTTTTATGGTAACTGTGAGGCCGACTATCAATTTGACGGTGGATGATAAGGTCGTTTGTAGTGGGGAAGGCCTAGCCCTCTCAGCTGAGTCAAATGTTAGTGGTGCAGAGATTAGTTATGAAATTGTTATCATTAACAGTAATCTTGAGTTTACAAATGATCTTTCAGGAACGCTGACCACTTTAGGAACCATTGATGGGGTCTTTTCAATCGCCGATCCTGATGAAGCTTCTCCAGTTACTGCACAAGTTAATTTTACCTCTAATTATGGGTCATGCGCTGGTGAGTCTAAAACGGTAAATATTACTGTCAATCCTCTTCCGAAAATAGAGGTTTCAGGATCTGCCATTATTTGTGGTGATTCACCCGCCTTATTAACAGCCAGTTCTCATTTAGAAAATGTAACATGGCAATGGTATGATTCAGTTGGTAGTGTAATAGATGGAGCAAATACAGATTCATATATGACTGCTGCTCCTGGGAATTATAGCGCACGAGCAACTGAAAAGAGTACAGGATGTACAGGAGAAAAAACTATTGAAGTAACGAAACCGGAACAAATTGATTTTGAAGCTTCGCTCAAAAGTACTGGTACAGGAAATGAGTGTGCTTCTTCAGGAATAGATCTGAGCGTAACCATCAACAGTGGTACACCGAGTAGTTTTCAGTGGCAAAAAGAGTCAGTAACTGACGTATTTGAGGATATTGATGGGGAAAAAGATGATACTTTAGAGGTGACAGAGGATGGAAATTATCGAGTTGTTATTAACCCCGGCTCAGCCTGTGAGCAGTTCTCCGATGGATATAAAGCAAACTTTTCTCCTTTGCCAGATTTAACCATTTCCTCTCCAAAAACAGAAGTATGTCCTGAGGAGCAGATAACACTCGAAAGCACAATTAAAGAAAATGGAGCTGTTGTCAGGTCTGTAGAATGGTCATACTCTCCACAAACCACAGCTATTACCATTGATGATTCAAATAATCTGAACCCTATTCTAATCTTTTCTGGATACACGGGAGATCAACCGATTATTTATTCTATTACCATGAAGGTGGTGACAGAAGACGATTGTGAAAAAATTGAGGAAATTGAAATCACAATGAATCCATCACCTGTGGCATCTTTCGAAATCGACGATAATTTTTGCTTTGGCGCGCTTACTTCACTAACTACCGAAAATAAGAGCGAAAGGGCGGCCACTCAAGAATGGAAAGTGACTCTCGACAATGAGGATATCACTGCTGTTGTTGTCGATAGTAAAATTGCTCAGTCACCTACCTTTACGTTTCCTAAGAATGAAACAACCACAGCCAAATTATACGATGTAACACTCACCGTAGTATCTGATAAAGACTGTCAAGCCATACAAACAAAACAAGTCACTGTCTATCCTCAGCCATTAATGGTCATTGGAGGCGCTAGTGATTCGTGCGTTGGTACCACACTTAACTTAACTTCCGACGGCTCAAGCACGAACGCAGATGGCTCTTTCTCCACTATTTCATGGTTGCTTGATGGTGAAGCGGTTTCTGACAAAAATCAATATGACTTGTTATTAGAAAATGCAGGCACCACAAACATCGAATATGAAATATCATTAGTCGGTAAAAACGCTAATGGTTGTATCGATACTGTTACCTCGACAATCATCGCTTATCCAAATGCAAAGGCGGAATTCACGACGAATACGCTAGTCGGTTGTGCTCCATTTGATATCATAACCACCGGAGGTTTATCGAATGCTATAAATTACGCGGAAGCCAACGACACGAACAGTTATATTTGGAAATATTATCTTGATGGTGCTGCAACGAGCATCATAGAATCTACAGGACTGACGCCACCGAGTTACGAGATTGGAGAAGCAGACCAAGAACTAAGGGTGGAGTTGACCGTAAGTTCCTTGAATGGGTGCGGTGTAGATGTATTCTCACAAACTTTTACCACCTATTCTGATCCTGTTCCAGATTTTAGTTTCGCTGCTATTATTTGTGCAAATGATTCCGTCAAATTCACTGATTTATCAAAGCTCACAAACAATGCGGAAATACCTGAAGGAGCCATTTATACTTGGGATTTTGGAGATGGGAGCACTTCAAGCGAAAGGCAGCCTGAGCATGTATTTGAAAACTTTTCAAATACAGAAGAGCAATTATACACTGTCAAATTGTCAATAGAAATAGGAGAAGGTTGTTCAAGAGAAACAACAAAAACGGTCACTATCAATCCATTGCCAAATGCGGCTTTTAGCATAAGCAACTCTTGTGCTGGAGGCACTTTAACGCCAATCAATGAAAGTAAGGGGAATGATTTGACCTACAAATGGACGGCTAATTCGGATGCTGTCAGTTTTGACAATGACGAAGCGCCAATTCCCACGATTAGTTTAGATGATGCTCAGGGAAGGGACAATGTTTATGAAATCACACTGATAGCAACTACACTTTCGGGTTGTTCAGATGCTATTAGTCAGGAATTTACAGTTAGAGGAAGGCCAACCGCGGTTATCGAAGCAATTGAAACGCCGAGCTGTAACAACGAACTAGAAGTGTCGGGGATCAATAGCATTGGTGACTCCCTTGAATACTTATGGCAGGTCATTTATAGTGATGAAACCCCGACGGAGGTGTATTTTACAGATTCCGATTCGAGTGCAACAAGATTAATTTTACCATCTAACATAACAGAGGGTGATGACAATTATATCATACGGTTGATTGTAGCATCTGAAGGCTGCACGGACACAATGCAAGTCTCCTTTACCCTCAATCCACAACCGCGGATAGCGTTTAATGCTTCTTCAAAAGCAATATGCGTAGGGAAAACAGTGACTTTTGAAAATTTGTCCGAATCATTTGATGAGGTAGATAAAGCCCTAAAATTTCTATGGATGGTTGATGGCGATTCAGTTTCAAATGAAGTTAACCTCCAATATCCATTTAGTGAAGAATCGCTTTTGTCCCCAAGGACCTATGAAATTAGTCTTAAGGGTGTAAGTAAAAGCAATTGTAGCTATATCTATAGAGATACAATTATTGTATATCCTAATGCTCGATCAGAATTTAAGGTAACTCTTCAAGAGTCTTGTGCGCCTTTTTCTATCAATGAAAATGCAAACATCCAACTGGAAACATTTGCGCAGGCCAATGATAAATACATTTGGAGAGTACTGGATAAGGATGGGGAGGAACTCCAGCAAACCGAAGGTTTAACTGCGCCAAACTATGCTATTGACGCTGCAGAAACCATGATAAGCCTGCAATTGATCACCACTCCACTGCGAGGAGGATGCGCCAATGACACCTCAAGTCTGGTCACTTTCTCAACATTTCCTGAAAGTACGGCTAGTTTTGACGTTCCAGAAAATCCAGTTTGTGAAGAGGTTGTGATCAGTTTCAACGCTGATCTCACCACAAACGCCGACTCTGTCACTTGGAATTTTGGTGATGGAACCGTAAGTCAATCGAGAACGGTGGATCATTTTTTTACGAATACCAGTTTTATAAGAGATACCATTTATACCATCACACAATACACTTTCACAGACAAAAAGTGTGTCGATTCTACCAGTCGAGAAATCACGATTTACCCTAAACCACAAGCACTTTTTTCCCTACAAAATGCTTGCGGTGGCGATACGATTACGGTTGTTAATCAAAGCGTTGGAAAAGGTCAGCTTACCTATAGATGGAACAGTGTTCCAGCTACAGATATCGAAATTTTAGGTGCGACCACTGATAATCCAAATTTTGTAATCCAGAGTGAAAATCAGGAAGATCTCAGTTATGAGATTTCTATGGAAGTAACCTCCATTAATGGTTGTGTCGAAACTTTCAATCAAACATTGGTGGTTTTCGGCGACCCAACTGCGGAGATTTCGGGCGATACCTTGATATGCGCTAATTCGGAGATACTATTCGAGAGTCTCGAGCCAGAAGTGTCGTCAATCCTCGCACCTGACAGCTTATACATTTGGAACTTTGGGGATGGAAGAGTAGACACTATAAAAGCGCCAGATCGCGAAGTGCGGCATATTTATATTGACACAGGAAATTATGTAATGACTTTAATGGTCGTGAATCTCGGCGGCTGTATGGCTATTGATTCTGTGGAGCTTCGAGTTATTGATGCTCCGGTAGCGGAATTTATAAAGACGTTGAGGTCTTTTGACTTATCAGAGGTTAACCTGAAAGACATCATAACAGGGATAGACAATGACCGTATTTGTGGGCCAAAAGTTATTTTCACTGCCGAAAACTTAAGTTTTGAATATGGCGTAGGAGAGACATATGAGTGGAATTTTGGAAGTGGAGAAAATGATAAGAGAAATGAGAAAAATCCTGGTGAAATTATATTTGTACAAAATGACTTCAAAGACACCACTTATCAAGTTTCGCTTACTGTCACTAACAAATGTGAAAGCAGCACTTACATCGATGAGATTACAATTATTCCGGCTCCAATTGCCGATTTTTCTTTTGATTGGGAATACGGATGTGATGAGATCCCTTCAAGAATCATAAACAATAGTCGAGGCGTACCGATCAATTATTATTGGGATTTTGGGGACGGATCGCCTATTTTCAAGACGCAAGATTCTCAACCGATTGAGTACACTTTTGACAATTCAGGACTGCTCGACACCACTTATTTTATAACACTGGTGGCAGAAAATGAATGCGGTATTGATACTTTAATGAAGCCATTTACCATCATTCCTAATGATATTCGTGCGGCAGCATCAATTGGCGCCAATGATAATTACTTCTGCGTGGGTGAGGATATAACGTTGGTTGCCAATGGGGTAACAGCCTCCAACGCTGATATACTTTGGACAACAAGCAATGGTCTATTGTTTGAAGACGAAGAGGAAATAACCTTATCGTTTGATGAAGTTGGTCAGTATGATATTATTCTCCGTGTGTTTGTTCCATTATGCGGCAACTCAGCCACAGACACCATTCAAGTTGAAATTCAAGCAGGGCCGGATATTGACTTCATTACCACTGATACGGTCTGTTTAGGAGAATATATTTCGGTGGAGAACATATCCGTTGATCAGCTGCCGAGTTCTGTGTGGAATTTTGGTGATGGGCGCGGCTTTGTTGGTTTGGAACCTGATTCAATTTTATATGCACAATCCGGCACTTATGATATCAAAATGTCCTTGAGAGCGGCAAATAATTGTGAAACAGAAGTTATCAAATCAGTGGTTGTAGAACCGCTTGTGGAGCCTGATATCGTATTGAGCAAGGAAGTAAAATGTCAGGGCTATCAATACCTTTTTACTGCAATAAACAACACGATTATTCCTGATGGTTATAACCCGAGTTATTTCTGGTATCTCAATGATAGTTTGATTGGCCAAAGCTACGAGTTGCCTCCATTGACCTTGTTGGCGGACTCCTTAATCGTAGGCACGTATGCGCTAAATTTTGAGATGAGTTATGGTACATGCGGCATAGCTTGGCAAGAGATCTTCCAAACAGCCATTTTCGAAGCGGAGATTACTATTGAATCCCCAAATAATTATGTCTGTATAAATGAAACAGTCACATTAAATGCCATAGGAATTACCGACAGCACAGCACAAATTAACTGGGATTTTGGTGATGGAAATGTCGCTTTTGGAAGCATCACGGTTGACCATGCCTATAGCTCAGCGGGTAATTATCAGGTCTTTCTTGCTGCCTTTTTGCCGGAATGTGAAATCTCAGCAAGAGACACTTTTAATATTGTCGTAGAAGCTGGTCCTGAGATTGATTTTACGGTACTAGAAAAAGTCTGTTTTGGGACAAGCGTACTCATCGAAAACACTGGAGACGATATTTCTGCCAATACCTTTTGGGACTTAGGGAATGGTGTGACTACTGTCGGCACCATTCCAGAAAATGTGCAATATGATGCGTCGGGAAGTTATATAATCAGCATGACGCTTGTTGGTGCAAACGGCTGTATTTCTAATGTGTCAAAAGAAATCATCGTCCAAGATCCTCCAACCGTAAACTTTGAGCTGCCTGAGCTAATATGCCAAGGTGTGCCTTTAACATTCGTCAACCTTACTGAAAATGCAGCGAGTTATCGATGGACAGTTGATAAGCTACTCGATACCACCTATACCTACGATTATTATCAAATAATTAATAAAGTTGGAACCTATGAAATAACGCTGGAAGCCTACACCGATATAAATCTGCAAGGTTGTATGACATCCGCTTCGAAGACATTCAAAGTTGAAAACTCACCGGAGGTGAATATCAAAATCAAAGACGATCGAGTTTGTCAGTTTGAATTGGTGAGGGTAGGTAATCTTAGCACTGATGGTAATAACAACAGCTGGTATTTAAAGGATTTTTTTACTGAGGAGAACATACTCAATTTAGGGACAACCGCAGGTGTGGATAGTTTGCGATTTAATGCCTCTAAAGCGGGAACCTTCAAAGTTGTGTTGGAAAGTTCGAGCGTAAACGGATGTAAGGTGATCAGCTATGACACCCTTATTGTGTTTCCAGAAATAGCGCCAGACATTGATACGCTAAGCCAAAGTGTTTGTGGTGGTGACATTTTTATTTTTGAAAACCGCACAGACGTACCAGATTCATTAAACAGTGTATTCTCTTGGTACAGAGATAGTGTACTGATAGGCAATACGTATAACCCTCAACCTCAAACGTTTTATGGCCAGTATTTGGTTTATCAAGAGTCGGTGATAAGTGTTGACTTGAGTTATGAAGAATGTCAATATAGGGAAGATATAACCATTGATATTCCTGCGCTTTTGGATTGCGACTTTGTTTTGCCAAACGCCTTTACGCCAAACAATGACGGCTATAATGACTATGCCAAGGTGATGATTCACCCCAATACGCGAAAGAATCTATTGAAAATTGAGATCGATGTATTTAATGCTGCCGAAAGTTTAATTAGCAGCATTTATATGAGTCGTGCAAGTGTTGACTTGTCCATGAGATGTACCAAAGGCTGTGATGAAATGTTCGACGCGGAGAGCTGGTATGAGTATGCGCATTGGAATGGGGAAATAGGACAAAGTCCCGCACCAAGAGGTATGTACATGATGAAAGTTTCGACTGATTGTTGCTCCTCAGAGCCTCGTGCCCGCACGGGTTATATCCAATTGATAAAAGACTAAATATTTAACATGAAACGATACCTAGCATTCTTTTTTTTGTTGGCTATTGGGTTGGCAGTCAGCGCTCAAATATCTCCGATATTTCAAACGCATCCTATGAAATTCGATATTCCAGCGTTTAACCCAGCCTTTGCTGGCGACAGTGAGAGCACTGGATTAAGGGTTATTACCAACTTTGGTACGCTTAAAACAAATGTGAGCGATGAGCTCGATTTCTCCACTTACATTGGTGTTGATGGGAAAATACCAATAAAGAATACAACCTCTTTTTTCACAATAGGGACCACTTTTAATTTTAATTCCTATGCAGTAGAAGGTAACTTGGGGGCACTTTCCAACGAAAAAGACAAGTTTCGATTTGATTATGGTTTTTCTGAAATATTCTTTGGGCTGAGGTTACCTACGAGGTTTACAAGGAAAATAGTACAGAAAAGAGCCACTCAAAATGGTAGTGAGGAGAACAATAAGGTCTTCAAAAGAAAAAATGTTTTAGGATTGAAGGTGTTCAGTAAATCGAGTAAGCCGGAAATCAAAAATTATGACTCCTTTATAAATCTTAATAAAACAGCTCAATGTTCTATGGAGTCAGTTTCTGACTTTATAGCATTTAATATGCTTTTCGGTACAGACATCATACAACTCCGAGGAATCGAGGGTGGAGCCATTTTCGGTGACCAAATTCAGTTTAATGACCTTGACGCCAATAGCAACGCCAATTTCCAAGCCTACAATATTGCCGGAAGATCGAATGACCCTTTAGCGCAGTTAAATGTTAACCAAGAATTTACACCTTACATTGGCGTAGGGCTATTGTATCATTTTTTTTGGAATAGAACCTACCTTTTACGCTTTGGGGCAACAGTCAAAAGCTTAATAAGAAATTATACAGGTTTGCCGCAAGCCAACCAAGTAGGATCGCCGTTAAAAATACTCCAAGTAAGTGGCTATAACGCTATTGGAACAAAGAATACGCTCGGGCTGCATATCATGTATCTTGACCAGAATCCTAAGCATTACCCGCAATTCAAAGAACCAATTAACCAATGGAGGTTTGGAGCCAACCTTGGTTTTAAAACGCGAGGTGCCGTAGAGCGGGTGGAAATGAGCGATAAAATGGCTTATGAAAGTACTGATTTGGGGTTTTCTGTAAACGTCCTTAAAGGAGATAATTACATCATTTCACCCTTTCTCGGTTTCAAAGTAAGAACAAACTCCAACTTCACATCGAACAAGTATAAAAGCGGGTCAGGTGGTAGTTTCAACAAGAAGAACTATTCAGGGTCGATTTTTACGTTGACTATAAACTATGATGTCTACCTAGGAAATTTATCAAACAGGGATTTGGGAGGAAACTATAGGCTTGGCATTATTTGGCAGGAGTGGAGCAATGTAAGGTGACTTGAATATCGCTCCTAATCTGCAGTTAGACATTTCTCCCAGTAAATTTCAATCTCATAAAAACAGATAAAAAACCAAGCAGCATATTCGAGCTTTACTCAGATATTTCCTTACTATGTAACTCTCCCTTCGAGCAAGTGGATTCCCGCAGACGCAAGAATGACGAGGTGAGGTTTCTGCTTTTACTTTTGAGCTCTATTAGTAAATAACTGGCGAAAGTGTGTGTCCCACAGACCTTTCAATGCTAAATCCAATATTCAGGTCTTTGAGCCACAGAACTAGAAGTAACCGCTGTGGTTCTCCGTACTAGAGAGAGAATGAGCGCTGAATGATTCAGACCATTTTTTTAGGGCCGTCATTCCTGCGCAGGCAGGAATCCCATCAAAAAAGATTTTATGATGTCGTTTTCTACTTAGGGAATTAATAATCTTCTCAGCAATGTCTGTGTATCACAGTAAATCCCAAGTGCTGTTCTGCCTGTCACAGACTAAGGATAATCCGCTATGGTGAGTCATCGTACTAGAGAGAGAATGAGCGCTGAATAACATAGACCATCTCATTAAGACCGTCATTCCTGCGCAGGCAGGAATCCCATCAAAAAAGGTTTTATGATGTCGTTTTCAACTTAGGGAATTGATAATCTTCTCAGCAATGTCTGTGTATCACAGTAAATCCCAAGTGGTGTTCTTTGTACCACAGGCCAAGGAGAGGAGCTAAACACCTCAAAAAAAGCAAAAGTAAAAACCAAGCATCATATTCGAGATTTACCCGGATACTTCCTTATTGTACAACACTCACTCCGAGCAAAGGGATTCCCGCTTTCGCTAGAATGACAAGGATGGATTTTTTACTTTTAAGCTCGATTAGACAATAATTTATTAATCGAACGAGCTGCACATTATTGCCATGGGGCCTCTGGCTAGTGGCTTGGTCTCATCAGGATACGATCATTGGATAGGTCAACCAAATTAGGAAACACAGAAAAAGATTGGTGTTTGACTCCCTAAATGCACTTTTGCGGTTACCTTCGTTCATAAAATAAAATCCCCTTGTTACTTGAATGCAGAGATGATCTACAATGACTATGATGAAAGTAGCGGATTAGGTCAAAATTGAACATGACCTACACGCAAAAAAACTATTTATATATCTTTTTAGGAGTAACGATAACGGTCGTACTCAATTATTTGCTTGTCCATTTTGAAAGTAAAGTGGAGGGAGCATCAATAACGACTTTTTCAGATGCTTTTTGGTACATGACAGTGACGCTCACTACAGTTGGTTATGGAGATATGTATCCGTTTTCTGTGGGTGGAAAAGTGATTGGATACATTTACGTTTTTTTAAGTTTAGGCGTACTTGGTTTTTTATTCAGTACAGTTTCAAATAAAATTTATATCATGTTAGAGGAGAGAAAACTGGGTTTCAATGGGACGACATTTGAAAATCATATTGTATTCATAGGGTGGAATGATTTTAGTAGAATGGTCGCAGATGAAATCACGCACACAGGAAAAAAACTGGCCATTCTTACGGAAAAAAAGGACGATGCGGATTTGATCTATGATCAGTATGGTAAGGATAATATGTTTGTGCTTTTCTCTGATTTTCAAAACTTAGATGCATTGGAGAAGCTCAACGCCAACAAAGCAAGTGTTATATTCATTGCTGTTCAGGATGATGCGGAGGCATTAATGCTGATTCTGAATATAAAAAGTAAATGCCCAGGGCAGGAGATTGTCGTATCGCTACAAAACTTTAAGCTGAAGGAAACATTTAAAGCGGCAGGAGTCAAATATCTCATCGCCAGAAATGAAATAGCTTCTAAACTGGTGGCGAGCTACATTTTTGAGCCAGATGTTGCAGATTTAAATATTGACTTGCTGTCTACTGCACGGAATGATATAGACTATGATATTCAGGAATTTGAGGTCACAAGTAAAAATCCATTTCTTGGAAAAAAGGGGAAAGAAACTTTTCATGCAATGAAAGACAGCTATGACGCTATCTTGATGGGCATAACGAAAATGACAGGAGGTATAGCGACATTAAAAACCAACCCTGACGATACCATCTTGATTGAAAAAGGAGATTACTTATTGATCATGGCTAATGGGATCAGTAAGGAACGCATTATTGTTGATTTTGAGGTAGAAGAAGGTAGGACGCATTAGGTGAAATGCAAAAGACTAGTAAAGTCAATGTTTATTAAAAGGCTTTATCCACGAGGGAATTCCCATTGCCCAAACCTCGAATGGAAGAAGAAAGAAGATACACGAGCAGCCCGAATACCATCAAAAAAGTAAAAGAAAAAACCAAGCATCATATTCGAGTTTGCTTCTGATATTTCCATACTATGTAGCGCTCACTGCGAGGAAGGGGATTGTGCTTTCGCAGGAATGACGACAAAGGGTTTTTATTTTTACTTTTTATCTTTAGGCCAGTGTTAAACCAGTCTAGATTCTGCTTTGCATTATTGATCGGTTTTAGGTGTATCAACCTTTTTATGAAGTCTTTTTGTGCAAACTTAATGAAGTTCGTTGCTACCTAACATTTCTAAAGGTTACACTTTGTTACCCTTTCGCGTTTTTCTTTGCAAGCCACATTTTCTTAATAGGAAAGACGATGGCAAAAGCTAAAATACCTATACCCAAGCCGGCCAATATTTCACGAATGATAGAAGGAAGCGAGGGGAATAAATGATGGATAAAATCGATATTATGCACAAATATTCCGCCTGAGACGGTGATGAGCGCAATAGTTCCTACGAAAGCAAGCGTTTTTATAATTTTTGGAAGGGCAGCAATAAGCAGCTTTCCGATGCGGTCAGTGAAACTATTTTCTTCTTCGTTGAGTGCGATGAGCTTGTACCCAAATTCATCCATCCGAACAATTAGGGCTACAATGCCATAAACGCCTACAGTAGCCAACAAGGCGATGGCCGATACTACTACAATTTGAGAAAGCAGCGGAATATCCACCACCGTACCCAAGGCGATGATGACGATCTCTGCGGACAGGATAAAATCTGTGACGATCGCTGATCGCACTTTTTCTTTTTCCAATAGAAGAAACTGTTCTTGCGTTACTTTCTCGACGATTTCCACTTTTGAATCGGGAACATGCGGTACGACATATTCATAGATCTTTTCTGCAGCTTCAAAAGCCAGATATACACCACCCAGAACAAGGATAATAGGGATGGTTACAGGCGCAAATGCACTGAGTAAAAACGCGAATGGAAGAAGAATAGCCTTGTTGATTAAGGATCCTTTGGTGATAGCCCATAAGACGGGTAGTTCTCGGTCGGAGAGAAAGCCGGATGCTTTTTCAGCATTTACCGCCAAGTCATCGCCCAATATGCCGGCGGTTTTTTTAGCTGCCACTTTGGTCATGACGGCCATGTCATCCATAAGAGCGGCAATGTCGTCTAGCAATACGAAAAATCCTGATGCCATTTTTTTTCGCTGAAGTTAAAACATTACAATGATATTGAGGGAAATTTCAAACTTTACCCCGTCAAAGTCAGGTACCCTTAACAGAAATGCTGGAGATGAATCAAAGGATAAGCATCGATTTTGCATTGTATGAAATCAATTACTTTCTAGTAAAAAAATCAAAAGCATTTATTAATTAATATTTTAAGGTAATAATAACGTAATGAAAATACTTTTTTACTTTGCTCTGTCCCGTATGAATCAATTTTTATCACAATATGTGAAATCTGTGTTTTGTGGAAACGGCGCTTCATTGATGATTTCAAAATCCACCTTATAGATACCATTTGACACAATTATATAAAGTCTAATGAGGAGACGATACATTTCACATGTTCTGAGGTTTTCAAGGCACTTATTTGTGTCCTTATCTCATGGATTTCCTATAAGAAAAAGTTAAGACAGCTAAAAACTGATCTTGCCCATGATTTTTTTAGGCAAAGCGCATTTTACTTACTTTCAATAATTGGCAACCACTGTCTTTCGGTTAGATTTATAGCTTTAAAATAGGCTATTTATCATGATGTACTACAATGGCTTTAGTATAACCGAACCAGAGAATAAAGAGGTGTTTCCTTTTTCACTTCCTATTTTCAAAAATGCGTCAACCCTACAATTCACCACACCGGTAACCATTTTTGTAGGAGAAAATGGATCAGGGAAGTCCACGTTACTGGAATCTTTGGCCATTGCCATGAACTTACCTGCCATAGGTAGCACTGACTTGGAAAGCGATACTACACTCAAAGAACTTCAAGTCTTTGCAGATCATTTGCGAGGACATTGGAGCAAAAAAACGTATCGAGGCTTTTTCTTTAGAGCAGAATATTATTTCGGATTTGTGAAACGGCTCAATAGTATCGATCAGGAACTCAATAATGACATTGTAGATTTCGAAAAGCAACTATCGGGCAGTGGATTAAAAAGAGCTGTAGGTTCCATTTTTGGACAAAAAGAGGCCTTAATCAAAAAATACGGTGATCTGAATAAAGTCTCGCATGGAGAGGGTTTTCTTAAAGTGCTACAGAATAGAATGCAACCAGAAGGGATCTATCTCATCGATGAGCCTGAAGCGGCATTATCTCCGCAGCGTCAGTTAGCCCTTTACTCCCTAATTAAAAACATGGTAAATGAGCATCATTGTCAGTTTATCATAGCGACATATTCTCCTATTTTGATGACTTTGCCTGATAGTCAGCTATTCCAATTTGATGAAGTGATAGAAAAGGTAAACTATGATGAAACCGAGCACTTTATTATATTGAAACAGTTTTTAAATAATCCAGATTCAGTGACTCGATTTTTGTGAGTCTGCAGCGTTTTTACTTATTACCATTTTTCAAAGACCATTTTTAAAATGAAAAAAGAATTACTTGAAATACTTGATTCCATAAAGGGTAGCGGCACATTTATCACCAGCAATACCGCCAACTTTATACTCCCCGCATTACAGATAGAAGAGGTCGATGAGTTGCGGTTTCCTGTTGATGAACAGCAGATCCGCACATTGCTGACTGTCTCAGATCAAGCACCATATGGCAAAGGAGATCAGACAGTCGTCAATACGGAGGTTCGGGATGTCTGGTAAATAGATGCAGCCAGGTTGAAATTTAAAATTCCCAAATGGGAAAAGTATATTGAGAAAATAACTCAAAAAGTAAAAACTGGCTTATTTCCGGATGACATTGGTATCGAATCACATCTTTATAAGTTACTTATTTACAAAGAGGGAGGCTTTTCCCTTTCACTCAGGGATAGTGAAAAAGAACAGGGAATGTTCGGGACGCTAATCATCAACCTGCCCTCACCTCATACTGGTGGCGAGTTAAATGTACGCTTTGATGGCAAGGAGGAAAAGCTTGACTTTTCGACCATGGCGTCTGATTATGAAATAGCGTTTACCGCATTTTTTGCTGATTGTGAACACGAAGTTTTACCAGTGCAGTCGGGATATAGATTATGTTTGGTCTACAACCTTGTACAATATCAAGAGAAAGGGCATTTAAACCCCGCTCTTTCTCAGCAAGTATCCCAGTTGTCAGCAGTCTTGGAAAAAGCTAGTTCCTTATTTGCTAATGGGCCTATGGCAGTCCTATTAGCCCATGATTATACACCAGCAAATTTTTCTCAAGCATCATTGAAACACCATGTCAGGCCAAGGGCTCACTCATTAATAGAGGCAGCAGAGAAAGCTGGGTATTTCGCTGCACCCGCCTTGATTACAAAACACAAAATGGGGAGTGCCGATTATGAATATGACGGCTACTATGGCAATGATAACGGTACACTAAATGGCATGGAGGAAGTGTTTGAGGAAAATACCCATGCCAAAGTATGGGCAATAGAAAATATACCCGGTTTGGGTGAAATCGGTTTTTCCGATGATCAAATCTTAGCAGATTACGCCTTAGACGAAGGAGAAGCTTCAGAAGAGTTTGAAGAAGGTTATACCGGAAATGCTGGCATGACGGTGGAATATTGGTATCATCACGGCGCAATCGTCATTTGGCCTATGCGCGCGCATCTTGAAATCATCAATCGATGTGATATCGGTGTGAAATTGAATTGGCTTGAATATTACAGCCAAGATTTGAGCAAATACAAGGAACACGTCCTCCATATCATCGCCAACATTAATGAAACGGATACTGAGTCACGCTATAAACAACAAGATTTCAGTATCGTGGTGAAATTATTCACACAACTTGGAGACGCCTTGGTATTGAAAAAACAGTTCCCATTATTTCTAAGAATCTTTGATCATGTGGATACGATTGCATGGATAAATTTATTCGCCAGCTACAATCCGACCATATTTAATGGTTTTATTCAGTCGGTTTTGCATTCGGGCAATACAAATTTCGTAAAGCTTTGCCTTGACGTCATGACTGAATTGGTAAAAAAATGAGAAAGCAGAACATCATCAATGGGTAAAAAAGGAATTAGCACAACTTCCTGACGGTCTGACAATGATTAAGCTGGATAACAATAATGAAAAGATCGGTTCTTTTCAGGTTGTGAACAATATTTTGGGATTACAAGGACATTACGATAAGGATACACAAAACAAGCTTTTGGCACATCTCACCTCAATGACGAAAAGGCATTATGTAAATGAGCTTTTGGCTGCTAATTTCACTTGTCTTGGGGTGTTTGATCGAAATGGATTGGCCAAAGCATTATTCGAACATTGTGTATCCCAATTGAGAAACCGCACGGAGGTAAATAAAACCTTTGCCTCCTGATAACTGGTGTCGTGAAGTTCCTCAATCGCAAGAGAGATACAAGAAGATTTGGAATATGCTAAGTGGTTTCCTTCATTCAGAAACAGCAGAAATATGGGATTACAAAGCCAGGAAAGATGTTAGACTAGAGATAGAAAACGTGATAAGGAATACTCCGGTCGATTTAAAAATAAAGACCATTACTGAGGGATCTCCACATACCTTGCGGTTGACAAAAACACAGGGCACCTATGAGCTCAACCTCAAGAAGTGGGGGAAGGATAGTGAGTTATTAGCGCAGTTATTAAAAACTGATTAGCGGACTGGAACAATCTTCTTTTTGTTATCTGCGTAGTTCAAATAAAGTAAGATGTAGGAAGGAGTAGAGCTAATTATGTACCCACATTATTCAGGTGATTACGACTTGGCATGACCCAACTAATTGAACTGCGAAAGGTTACAACTCGCTTTATTAGGTTGTTGCTCTTTCAAATTTGGTAGGAGTTTTTTTGTTATTTTGAAGCAATGACTTCTTATTTATGGTGTATCATTTACTCAATGATCAGCGCTAACATTATGTTAGAATAACCATTAGTTGGCTTTCATTTTTTGTTTACGCCGCTTTATTATTATGTGAATACGACTATTTGGTTGCTATAAATAAGATCAAAGTTCGAGACCTGGTATAGATATTTCATTAATATACCAGTAGTCGAATTCGTGGACAAAATCAAGTCTTACCTGTTCTACTATTGTTGATTCCGGCCTATGATAAGGCTTTATGGCGTAGCTAAGCTGGCACGTGACGTAAGCTTTGTCGTTATCAATTTGAATGACATAATCTTTCGTGTCTTTTAAACTTAGCTGTTCTATTAAGTCCCTTTTATCAGAGATCAGTTGAATAAGTTGTTCGCTTGATTTGGCTGCTCCTCTGTCAATGCATTCAGAACTCAATACTCCTTCCATGAACCGGAATTCCTTCTTTTCTATCAGTTCAAAGAACTCCATGACATATCTCTTCAAATCTTCCTCATCATTAGGATGAAACTCCTCATAGGAAATATGCGAAATCATGTCGGGAACATCGATCACTTCTATTTCATGTTGCATTAATTCTTCCGTAATAAACCGGTAGATCTCCCGCTGCGGCACATCGTAGATGACGTCAATCACTATCCTTTTTTCAGCCAATTGTAGTTGTAGTGCATACAGTAGATCGGATAGGTCATTATCTGGTATAGTCTCTATCTCAGGAAAAGTTGGATTACCCAATAAATCACCAATTTTACAAGTCTTGGCGTCACTGAATGCCTTTTCAAAAGTGGCAATGTTATCCAGCCATTCGGATTCTACGCCAACAGGAAGTTTTTCGGAACCTTCAGTAAAAAAGTTTGCGCCAAATTCTGCTACTAGCTTTAATTTTTTGAATTCATTTTCAAATCTTAATTTTTCTTCTTCGGGAGTCATTGCTAATTATTTTAGAAGTTATCACTATCACGTCATCAATGAAGTTACAAATTATTTTTACAAAACTTCTAGTTAGTGGTTTATTTGTAGATGCTGTCCGAGTAAGGGTTTTCTTTCTATTAGCATATAAAATTTTGGAATTTAAATTTCCTGTGTTATTCCAATACTCTTGTTAGCCTTTGTTACTAGCGACTATTTGGCGTGTTAAGAATGCGATCTCCAGTTCTATATTTTCAGTTCCTGAATCCTTGTAAATTGTTTTCATTTTATATTATCAAATCATTGGCTAGTGCCGTGGCAGCAATTAAAAAATCATACGGCTTATAATGGGTGTTTCCACCAAGAGCTGTTTCTTAAATACCTTTTAACGTAAAACCGAAGTTCTGTAGTTTTTCCCTCAGATTCAGAAGAATATCGGGATGTGAATAATACAGCCCATTACTTTAAGACCGTCATTCCTGCGCGGGTAGGAATCCCATCAAAACATGTTTTATAATGTTGTTTTCTACCTAAGAACCGGATAATCTTCTCTCCAAGGTCTGTGCCCCATAGAACTTTCAATAGCCAATCCGAAGTACGCTGCTTTCTTCCATAGAACAAAGAAAATAGCTCATTCAAAAAAAATTATCATTCGGTGCTGGCAAACACCTTACCAAAACCCGTACACCACCAAGCATAAAACAATGTTGTTCTTACTCAATTTGTAGTTATTCACCATTAATTCCCATATTTTCGATTGCTAGAATCAAATACCACACCTCACACCACCGAAACACCATGGCCAAAGCAGATATTGATTTTGAAAAGGAACTGTGGGACGCAGCGAATGAGCTACGAGGGGCAGTATCTGAAAACAACTATAAGAACTATATCCTGCCATTGGTTTTTCTTAAGCACATAAGTGAGCGCTATGAGATGGTGCTTGATGAATTAGAAACATTACTCCAAGATCCCCAATCAGACTATTATGCCACTGACCAAGAGGAGATAAGCTATGTGCTGGCTGATCCTGATGAATACCGCTCTCGTAACACTTTCAAAATACCAAAAACGGCTTCTTGGCAACACCTAAAAGACAATGCCGAACAAGACGATATCAAGGTAATCATCGATGATGCTTTTGATGTGATTCAGGAACTACTGACAGCCTATAATCCGCAGCTCACCAATATTCTTCCTAGAATATTTGTCCGTAGTGAGCTTTCGCCAAAACAATCAGGCGGGATTATCAACTTACTTTCACATCCTAAGTTCTCCGAAAAGGAAAACCCAGAGAGTGACATACTCGGCAGAATCTATGAATACTACATCGGGCGCTTTGCGATGGCAGAAGGCTCTGGTGCTGGACAGTTCTTTACCCCAGGCAGTATCGTTCGCTTATTAGTGGAAATCCTTGAACCTTACAAAGGCCGAATCTTTGATCCTGCGTGTGGGAGTGGCGGAATGTTTGTCCAGAGCCTGAAATTTATCAAAGAACACGGAGGAGATAAAAGCGATATCTCTATCTATGGACAAGAGATGACCGCCCAAACGTTGCGTTTGTGTTTGATGAATCTCATGCTACGTGAACTTTCCTTTGATATTAAGATGGGCAACTCTTTGCTTGACGATAAATTCCCAGCCCTAAAGGCTGACTTTATCATCGCCAATCCGCCATTCAATGTGAGCAACTGGCATCCCGAAGACTTACCCGATGGTGATCCTCGTTTGTTTGGCCCCAAAGAAGAGTTTACCACAGATGGTAGTGCAAACTATATGTGGATGCAAACCTTCTGGCATCACCTGAGCGATACCGGAACTGCCGGAATAGTCATGGCCAATGGCGCTATGACTTCCAACACCAAAGGAGAAAAGAATACACGCCAGCACATGGTGGACAACAGCATGGTAGACGCCATTGTCCGCTTACCAGATAAATTGTTCTTGACCACAGGTATTCCGGCTTGTCTTTTTATCCTCAGCAAAAACCGTGATGGCAGAGACGGCATTCACCGCGAACGTACTGACGAGATACTGTTCATAGACGCCTCCAAGATGGGCACGTTGGCCAGCCGCAAACTCCGTGTCTTCGCCGACGAGGACATCAAAAAAATAGGGGACACCTATCACGCTTGGAGACATTCCCTTCCTCCGGAGGGGTGGATTCAGCCGAAGGCTGAAGATGGGGTGGTAATCTACACCAACACCGCCGGTTTCTGCCACTCCGCTACACTAGCAGAAGTCCAAAAGCACGACTACAAACTCACCCCCGGCATTTATGTTGGCACGGAAGCAGAAGAAGATGATGGGATTCCCTTCGAAGAGAAGATGGAAGGCCTGAAAGCCAAGCTAAATGAGCAGTTTGAGAAGAGCAATGAGTTGCAGGAGCGGATTAGAGAAAACCTTGAGAAAATATGAAAGACCAACAGATTAACATCGAAATATTGTCTCCTCCGGGCGATACGATCCGAGAAACGATGGAGGTCAAAGGAATTTCCTTGGAAAGGGTAGCTGACGGCTTACAATTGGATCTCAACGAAACCACGACACTTCTCAATGGAGGGTTAGCCATTGATACCGTTTTGGCAAGTAGGTTAGCGGCTATTTTTGGTATACCCACTTCATTTTGGATAAATAGAGAAGCAGACTATAGAAAGGAATTGAGCGATGCAGAATAAGACTAAAGTAAAATATAGCTTTCCTTATTTTACTTTCAAGGCAAAAAGTAAAATAACAAGCTGCCAAAACCGAACCCGACTCTTTGTTTTTGACGACTACATAAGACCATGCTAATGCCGCAAAACTGGAAAACATATAAGCTCGGAGAACTTTACAATTCAACATCAGGTCTCTCTAAATCAAGAGAAGAGTTTGGTTTTGGTAACCCTTTTGTAACATTCAAAAATGTTTTTTACAACTACTTTTTACCTGATAAGCTAACCGAATTGGCAAACACCAATGAAAGAGAGGTTCAGCGAAGTTCAGTTCTTAGAGGCGACTTGTTTTTAACAAGAACCAGTGAAACACTTCATGAACTTGGAATGAGTTCGGTTGCTTTAAAAGATTATCCACTAGCAACTTTCAATGGATTTTGTAAAAGATTGAGACTTAAAGAAGATGTAGATTTTGAAGTAGATCCTACATTTATTGGTTTCTATTTGAGGAGCAGCAAATTCAGATCAGAAGTGGGCAAGCACTCGACAATGACAACAAGGGCTAGTCTCAATAATAATTCTATAGCTTCATTAGAAATTGATCTTCCACCATTCAAAGAACAGATTCAAATAGGTAAAATTCTTAAGTCACTTATTGACAAAATCGAGCTCAACCTCCAGATGAACAAAACCCTAGAAGAAATGGCCATGACCCTCTACAAACATTGGTTCATAGATTTCGAGTTCCCACATTCTCCTAATTCTCCTCCTTTGGAGGAGTACCCGCAGGGGGAGGTGGTTTCTACGTCACAGCAAGTGGTTTCTACGTCACAGCAAGTGTATTCTAAGTCACAGCAGATGCAATCTAAATCACAACAAGATAAACGTCAAGATTCTCCGTCTCAACAAGATAAACAGCAATCTAAATCACAACAAGATAAACGTCAAGACTCTCCGTCTCAACAAGATAAACAGCAGTCTAAATCACAACAAAATGCACGTCAAGACTCTCCGTCACAACAGGATGAACGTCAGGGGAAGGTAGAGCATAACCACCCCGCCTTTCAGGCACCCCTCCAACGGAGGGGAAGTCATAGCGGAGATCAGGACGGGTCATTCCTCCAAGGGAAGGGAAGTTATAGCGATGATCATGCACCACTCAAAGGTAGGGGCATTGATGGCGCACGCAATACTGTCAATTACATGTCGCTACCCTACAACCCAGCACTAAAAGAGCGAGCAAAAGCTTTGCGAAAAGCAGGCAACCTTGCCGAAGTACTCTTCTGGCAGCAAGTACACAGAAAGAAATTCTTGGGATTAGACTTTGATCGGCAAAAGATCATTGGAAATTATATCGTGGACTTCTACTGTGCCAATGTGCAAGCGGTGGTGGAAATAGACGGAAGTAGTCATGACAATAAACAAGAGTACGATGCTGCCAGAGATGCTTATTTGGAAAGTCTAGGGCTCACGGTGATACATATCACCGATGATGCGGTATTGAAAGACCTTCCGCAAACGATGGAGGACTTGAAAAACTACGCTGTGTTTCAGGTAGGGATAAAAGACTATTCTGCCTTTCAGGAAGGGAAAGACTAATCTGCCTTTCAGTTAGGGATAAAAGACCACTCTGACTTTCAGGAAGAGGATAAGAACCACCCCGCCTTACAGGCACCCCTCCAACGGAGGGGAAGTGGGGACGGATATAAGAGCAGCGGCGGCAAGTTCATTGACTCAGAATTAGGTTTGATTCCTGAAGGATGGGAGGTGAAGAGGTTGGGAGATATTACTGATGTTGGGTCGAGTAAAAGGATTTTCTTGAAAGAATACATTGAAAATGGAATCCCATTTTATAGAGGCAAGGAGATCATCCAGTTAAGTAAAGGGTCAAACATATCAACTGAGTTATTCATTTCAGAGGATAGATTTAATGATATAAAAAGCAAGTTTGGTGTTCCACTAAGAGACGATATTCTGATTTCATCAGTAGGAACAATTGGGGTTTCTTGGTTAGTGGAAAATGATGATCCATTTTATTTCAAAGACGGAAATCTTACATGGATAAAGAACTATTCTAGCAGGGTAAATGGAAATTTCATTTCTCAATGGTTAAGGTCTAGTGAGACACAAGATCAAATTAGGTCGGAAACAATTGGTAGCACTCAACAAGCACTAACAATCTCTGCGTTGAGAACTTTGAAATTAGCTTTACCACCAATTGATTCAAATATTATTAAAGATGTTTCGGCAAAATTTTTTCAATGGAATGAGCTCTTTGTAGCAAACAAAAAGGAAAACCAAACCCTCACAACCCTCCGAGACTCGCTACTCCCAAAACTTATCAGCGGAGAAGTACGAGTCAAGGACGCTGAAAAAACCTTATCTGAAGTATTATGAAAGGGATGAAGGAAATCACCGTACAGAAAGCAGCCATCGAGTGGCTACAGGAGTTGGGCTACACCCATCAGGAAGGCTACACCCTCCAACGGGAACCGAAGAAAGTGGTATTGGAAGACGAGCTGCGTTCGTTTCTGCAAAAGACTTATCCTGAGGTGCCATTGACGGCCATCCATGAAGTGATGTCCACTTTTACCCAGCAGGAGGGCATGGATACCGATCATCGCAACCGGGACTTTCACCGCAAGATGACGCAAGGAGTTTCCGTCTCATGGAAAGACGCGCAGGGCAAAGAGCTGGCCAAGCACATTTATCCCATAAATTATGACAATCCAGCGCAAAACAGCTTTATCTGTGCGGATGAAGTGAGCATCGTAGGGAAAAACAACAGACGGACGGATCTGCTCATTTTCATCAATGGACTGCCGGTCATTGTCTTTGAGTTCAAAGACATGTTTAGCGCCGATGTGGGCGTTTCCAATGCGCATGGTCAGATTGGGCATTATGTGTTGGACATTCCACAGCTTTTTGACTACAATGCCATCACGGTGGTTTCCGATGGGATGGAAGCCCTGCACGGCATGTATGGTTCGTCGTTCAAGTGGTTTGCCCCATGGAAAAGCCTGCATGGGGACGATACCGAGCAAAAAGTAGAACTACAGCTAGACACTTTGCTACACGGCCTTTTTCCCAAAGCGACCTTACTCAATTATTTGAAGAACTTCATTTTCCATGAAGATCACAATGGCAAGATCATCAAGAAAGGCGCGAAATACCACCAGTTTTGGGGCATCAACAAAGCCGTGCAAAGTGCCTTGATGAATATCAAACCAGCAGGTGACGGACGACTTGGTGTCATCTGGCATACGCAAGGTTCAGGCAAAAGCATTTCCATGGCCATCCTTACGGGTATTTTGCGTTCGCTCCCCGAGTTGAAAAATCCCACCATTGTCATACAAGTAGATCGCTCCGATTTGGATCAGCAGCTTTATGAAAATTTTGTGCTTTGCAAAGATTTGGTGGGTGAGGTACAACATGCTGAAACCACCGATGAGCTGCGGGCGTTGCTCAGTACCGATGGTGGTGGTGTCGTGTTTACCACCATAGAGAAGTTCCGACTCAAGGAACTTGCAGCAGTCAAGGAACTGGCGCATCCGGTATTGTCCGAGCGATACAACCTAATAGTGATGGCCGATGAAGCCCACCGCACGCAGTATGGTTTCAAAGATGGCGGCTTTGCGCAAAACATCCGTATTGCTTTGCCCAATGCGTCGTTTATTGGGTTTACGGGTACGCCCGTAGATGGCAAAGCAGCCGATACAGCGTTGGTATTTGGTAAAACCATTCACACTTATGATATCAAGCAAGCGGTAGAAGATGGCGCTACGGTTCCCATCCACTACGAACCGAAAATGGTACCGCTGAATATCAAAGGACAGTATTCCGCAGAGCTAGATGCTATCGAAGAAGGCGAGGATGAAGAAACGAATGCCGTTTGGGCGGCCATAGAAGATGCCGCTGGATCGACAGATCGGGTGAAAGCAGTCGCTAAAAGCATCATCAAGCATTTCGCAGAAAGAACCAAAACACAGCCAGATGGCAAAGCGATGATTGTCTGCATGAGTCGTCGCAACTGTGTGAAAATGTACGATACGCTCACAGCATTGGACGGATGCCCCGAAATAGCCGTGATCATGACCAGCAACATCGGTAAAGATCCCGTAGCGTGGAATCCGCATGTGCGCACCAAAGAGGCCATGGAAGGCGTAAAGGCGAGGTTTAAAAAGGAAGATGATCTGCTCAAAATTGTGATCGTGCGGGATATGTGGCTCACAGGATTTGATGCGCCATGTGCCAACACCATGTATGTGGACAAGATCATGAAAGGCCACAACCTCATGCAAGCCATCGCTCGCGTCAATCGGGTATTCGACAATAAGCCAAATGGTTTAGTGGTGGATTTTATCGGCATTTCTGGTCATTTGGCGGAAGCCACCAAAAAATACACAGGCAGTGGCGGTGCTGGCGAGCCGACCATTGATCTACAGGCGGCAGTCAATCTCTGTCTGTTACAATTTGAAGAGATGAAAACAATGGTCGGCGGTTTCGATCTGGAGACGCTGGAAGCGATGAGTGGAGTAGAGTTGAGCAAATGGTTTACGGGCGTGATGAACGACCTTATGAAAAATGACGAAACTACTGACATGTTTCTCAGAGAAGAAAGAAAGCTCACCGAGTTAGTAGCCATGACCAATTCCGATCCACAGATCTGGGAGATTCAGGAGGACGTGGCAGTGATACAGAAATTCCGTACTCAAATCCGTAAGATCAAATTTCCACCCGGCGCACAGCGTGAGAAAAACGACCGGATCAAAGACTTGATCAGCAAGTCGTTGGAAACCAACGAAATGGTGGATCTGGGAAAGATGTTTAATATAAAGAAGATCGATATTTCGATCATCGATGATCGTTTTCAGGCCATAGTCAAAGAAAAAGGAGCGGAGAACATCAAGATAGCGCTGCTGCGCCGTATCGTTAATGACGAAATCAAAGTGCGCGGAGCGAAAAACAGAAAGAAGGCACGCAAACTTAAAGATGAACTAGAGCGTGTACTGGCAGAGTACCATAAAAATGGCATGACTTCCATAGCGGCCATCAAGCATATATTAGAGATCGCTAATAACTTCAAAAACGATGACAAGCGAACCAAGGAACTAGGCCTTTCGGAAGATGAGCTGGCTTTTTATGATTTGCTTTCCGCAAATGAGAAACTCCTCAACCAATCCGGTCCCATTCAGGACTTGGTACACAAAGTAGTCGCCTCAGTAAAGAAAAACCTCCAGCTCGACTGGACAAAGAAAGAAGACGCACGAGCAGCGATCCGGTTGGCAGTGCGAAGAGAACTTAAAGGAAAAGTACCTTTCTCCGAATTAGATGAGCTATTAAAAGAAGTAATAGAACAAGCCGAGGGTCAGTATAGAGAATGGCCGAGTTTGGGTTAGAAATTTAGATGATGCTAGAAGCCAAAAAGAGAAAAAATAGGATACAGTGTTGATGGTCGTGATATTCCTTTCGCAAGAGCGAAGAGAGTGTAAATTAAAGTCTGTCTAAATAATTTTTAACGATTAATTTAGACATAACATGGAACAATTAGAATTAGAGGAATTGCAGCGTAAAGCACTTGAGCAATTCAAAACTGGTAAATCGCTTTT
>Ga0208646_1000439_pt1 | contig 26724 bp, 37 predicted proteins | sample AntAceMetag02UK8_FD_184762 | JGI IMG/M metagenome (GOLD analysis project Ga0208646, IMG submission 184762) | Saline lake microbial communities from Ace Lake, Antarctica - Antarctic Ace Lake Metagenome 02UK8 (SPAdes) (version 2) | ecosystem: Environmental > Aquatic > Non-marine Saline and... | reverse complement strand
CAGTCGAACTTTTCAGACAACTGGGTGCAGAGCCAGCAGGACGATACATCTCAGGAGTACTTGAGCTTATCGCTGGAATCTTCCTCCTGATGCCAACCAAAGCCATCAAAGGAGCTTACCTTGCCGTCGTCTTGATGATTGGAGCACTTGGAGCACATGTTATGACTCTCGGATTCGAAGGAATGAATGGTCAGCTTGCAGTGATGGCGAATACACAACAAATCAAGATGAAACCCGGAGCCAATTCCATAGCCCGCACAATCCCATATAATACGCCGAAAATAAAAGTTAATCGGAGCAGCCAATTCCCAATCCCTTCCTGAAAGGTACCCCTTTCTTCAGACAACTATTCTACAAACATTAATCATGTAAAATAGAATCATATGGCGAAAAAAAGATACAGAATCTCAAAAGAAATTAAGGATCAGATAATTAGTCGAATCAAAAACGACGGAGTGAGCGTTTCTGTTGCTGCAGAAGATGCTGGAATCAGCACGGTAACCATCTACAGCTGGCTTGGCACCAAAGCCAGCGGAACCGTAAGTCTTCTTGAACACAACAAGATCAAAAAAGAAAACAAGCAGCTCAAAGAAATCATTGGTGAACTCACCATCCGTATGAGTACGGATGCTAAAAAGGGGTTGTACAGAATCTAGGAGTGAACGCAACACAAATCGGTATCTCACGTACTCACCAATACTACAAACACAAGCAGCCCGAGAAGGACTGGAAGACCAAACAGATGATCGAGAACGCTCTCCGTGATCATCCTTCCTACGGCCACAAAAGGTTAGCGATCCATCTCAAGATCAACAAAAAGCGAGTGTCACGTGTCATGAAGCTCTTCGGAATCAAACCATACAGACGTACTGCCAAGAAAGCCTTTGTCTCAAAGCCTAAAGACAGTGTCTTCCCTAATCTTCTGATTCACGAAGTACCTCAGGGACCAGGTGACATCTATGCATCAGACTTACCTACATCAAATGGAAAGGTATCTGGGTCTACCCAGCAACCGTCATCGATGTCTACACTCGTGAGGTGGTGGGAGTCTGTGTACTCACCACTCATGCAACCCAGCTTGTTATGAACGCAATGAGTCATTCGATCCTGAACAGACCACCACCAAGGATCATTCACTCAGACCAAGGGAGTGAGTACGCCTCCAAAAACTACACCTCGCTTATCCAATCATTTGGAACCTTGCAATCCATGAGTGCTCCTGGGTGTCCTTGGGAGAATGGATATCAAGAATCGTTTTACAAAGGATTCAAGATTGACCTAGGAGACCCAAATCGGTTCGAAACACTTGGTGAGTTAATTGCTGAGATCTACAAAACAATGAACTACTACAATCGAAACAGAATTCATACATCACTTGGAATGTCACCTCTTCAATTTGCAGAGAAGGACTCAGGAATGTATGATGGAAAAATGTAGAAAAGGTGTCTTAATTTTGGGGTACCTTCCATAATAGACGCTACAGATAAGGCACAGTTGAGATAAGTAATCGCTGTGATATAATTTTCTCATGTTAAACTTTTTCAAAGATAAATTAATAAAATCACAGCTTAAAAACTTACCACCAGAACAACAACAATTAATAACCGCCCTATTAGACAAGAATCCACAACTCTCATAAATCTCATAGCGGGTACAACATACTACTACCGGGTAGTTGGAAGTGATGCAGCTAAAAATACTTCAACTTCAACTGACCATTTTTTTATCACTACAGATGAGTCTTCTAATAATGGTAGCGGAAGCACTCGAAGAAGAGATGGAGATACTTCAATAACAAGTCGTATCAAAAACCTAACAGAGCAAGGTAATTTTGAACTAGTAAATGAACTAACTCTTAAATTTCCTAATGCTGCAGTACTTCCAATCACCAACACCCAAATCCTCACACTCATCGCTGACCTTCAAGCTCAGATACAAGTAATTCTAGCAGAACAAGGAGATACAACTCCATACACAAGAGACATCGACCTCAACATGGAAGGATTAGATGTTACGAACCTTCAAAACTTCCTAATCGCAAAAGGTCACACAATTCCAGCCGGAGCTACAGGATACTTTGGAAAACAAACTCAAGCAGCACTGATACAATTCCAGCTCGCAAATGATATCGCTCCCGCAGTTGGATATTTTGGACCAATTACTAGAACGCTCATCGAGACATTATCAACAACCAACTAAAGCCTAATTCATTAACAACAATATGAAAACAACTATGAAAAAAATAAAGCTACCATATGTACTAGGATTACTCTTGTTTTTATCAACTTTTCTACTGCCAAATATAATTGAAGCTGCAACGTATTATGTCTCGACGACAGGTGACGATAATAATAATGGGTTAAGCGAAGCTACACCTTTTCGTACTTTTACAAAAATCAATTCAGTTTCTCTTTCACCTGGAGATAATGTACTATTAAAAAGAGGTGATTTGTTTGAGGAAACAACAACACTGGCAGCAAATACTAATGGTACTTTGGAAAGCAGAATCACGTACGGTGCATATGGTACTGGTGTTAATCCCCAGATTAGTAATAACACAACACATGCGATTGAAATACGGTATTCATATATAACTTTTGATTCAATAGATGTTCTAGATGCTGCTTCTAACGGCTTCCATATTTATGGAACAATTACTAATCCTATCATTAGTAATTTGTCTATTACTAATGCTAATAATGGAATTTATCTTTTGCAAACAGCAGTAAATCTTGAGATTACAAATGTTAAAATATCTAACTCAGGAAGAGGTATATACATACTTGGTCCAGTAAGTGACTTGGAGATTACTGACACAGAAATCTTTAGTAATAGCAATAATGGAATTGATATCTACTCCTCGACAACAACTAACGGAGTTACGATGGACAATGTAAATGTTCACTCCAATGCCAGTGATGGTTTTGCTGTAAGAAAAGCATCAGATATAACAATCTCAAATTCTAGGTTTGATTCAAATCGTAGTGGTTTTAAGATGGGAGGACATACAGATGCTCATATAGAAACAATGAGTATATCTGATACTACCTTTTCAGATAATTCATCAATCGGGTTTTATATCGTTGGTTCCAGTGGAGGTATTGGAGCAGATAATATTACCTTACACGATATAGTTGCAAACAATAATGGTACAGAAGGAATCTCTTTGGTTGGAGGAAGTACTTCATTGATTAGGGACTTTCTTATATATAACACTACAACTAATGGGAATGGTGCAACGGGTATCAGGATAGGATCTCTTAGCGTGGGTGTAGTTAGGGATTCCAGCGCTAGCTCTAATGATGTTGGTTATTCTGTATCTGGATCAGCAGAGGTTAATTTTCTAAGAGTTTCAGCCTTAAGTAATAGTGAAGACGGATTTAATGGTTTTAATAGTGCCGAAATAATTTGTGATGCTTGTATTGCCAATGATAATGGTATAGATGGAACTGGAGGTAACGGTGATGGATTTAGTTGGCATAATCAATCAACTGGAATAATCAGAAATAGTTATGCATCTAATAATAAAAAATCAGCAATTGCAAATGTTGATTCATCTGTTGTTAAGATTTACAATAATATTTTTACACATGTATCTAATGGTACGTTGCCAATGGTTTTTAATTCAGAAACAACCACTATTGATAATAATATTTTTTACAACCCTAGTAATGAAGGGACAGCTCAACAGGCTGTGAGTAGTGATACTACAATAAGAAATAATATCGTGTATGGGTTCAGTTCTGGATTTTTGGGTTCAGCGGAAAGTTTAAATAGCTATAATTTAATGTACAATGTTTTAAATAAAGAATATGCCTGTCTTTCTGATGATGATTGTATAACCTCAGGAGAAGGAGCGGTAATTTCTGATCCATTGTTTATCAATAGAGATTCAGAAGACTTTACTCTTTCTTACTTATCACCTGCTATTGATGCGGGAACTGTAGTTTCAGAAAGAACAACTGACAAGAATGGAAATCCTATCTATGGAACACCTGATATTGGACCATTCGAATATCAGCCACCGTATGAGATTGGAGATGGTGTAATAAGTAAGGATGCAATTCGTATCTACGGAGATGGGATGTACAGAAATATCTCATCTAATGCAGTGAGTAATGTTAATTTAGATGTTGAACCACAGGATGGATATTCTGCACAGGATAAAGATTTTTTTATGGATATTAGTAGTATCATATGGAATGAAGCAGTAAAGTCATGGGACGCATCGAGTGATGTAGAAGCTTCTGTATCTTTTACTGTAGGTAGCTTAGTGCCGGAGGCCACATATCAAATTAAAGTCGATGATGTCGTTTATTCTACTGTAAAAGCAAATGACTCTGGAGTTCTTTCTTTTGATTATAATGGTGGATGGTCACTTCATACGTTTGAGGTTTCTCAAATAGAAGAGACAAAAAGCACTCGAAGAAGAGATGGAGATACTTCAATAACAAGTCGTATCAAAAACCTAACAGAGCAAGGTAATTTTGAACTAGTAAATGAACTAACTCTTAAATTTCCTAATGCTGCAGTACTTCCAATCACCAACACCCAAATCCTCGCACTCATCGCTGACCTTCAAGCACAGATCCAGGTAATTCTAGCAGAACAAGGCGGAACAACTCAGACAACTCAATACACAAGAGACCTCGACCTCAGCGCGGAGGGAGCTGACGTCACAACCCTCCAAAACTTCCTCATGACACAAGGCATGACGATTCCAGCGGGAGCAACAGGATACTTCGGACCTCAGACTCAAGCAGCACTGATACAATTCCAACTCGCAAATGATATCGCTCCCGCAGTTGGATACTTTGGACCAATTACTAGAGCGTTTATAAAGTAGACCTATCCAATTTAAATATTGATTAAAACTAATCAATTTTTTTGCTAGTTTTAATTCATGATAAGCTAATATTTTTGATATCCTAAAAGGGTTTCATTATCTATCCGAATGGTCAGAACACTACCCGACATGTAAATAATAGAGAAGAAATAGCTTACATCCTGTTTAAGTTTAGAATTGAGCTAGTAACTAAATAGAAAGGCAAGAAAGATCCTAAGAGACAACTTCTAGGGTCTTTTTGTTTATTATATGCATATCCTGTATAATATTAATATGGAAAAATGCCTAACATCGGACAAGACTTCATCGAACAAAAATACCCCGATACAGCAGATAACAAAAGACCTCGAAAACCAGTAGAGGAGAGATTTAAAAGAATAGAAGAAAATCCAAAGGCACTTCAAAAACTAGAAGATTTGCTCTTGAATGAGTGTGTCACAAGGTCACACGATACCTCTTGTGCGACGGGAAGATGACCAATCGAGTCCTAGAACTCACAAAGAGCTCAATTCTAAAAGACGAGCATCAATCCTTGAAAAAGACTCATTTTTTGCCCGGAAATTTCCTCTTGATGCAGACTTGTCTGATTATGATTTGCACATTAAGTAAATTTCGAGCTTACTTTATTATATACAAGTTTTGTGGGAACATCCGGAAGCCTGCTTTCGGTCAGTCATCACCAAAATCACATTCTGTGATCTACCACAGTAAACGCCGAAACTTTTGATCAAATCTAAACGACTAAAGCTAGGCCTCGTTGACAACGCTATCCTGACGACGGGTTTCGTCGCAGAATCCGGGTTGCGCGACGTATGGCTTTTACTAAGGATCTTGAGTATGCGTAGTTAAACTCTTTAGGAAATGAAGGCCCAATTTTAAATTGGGAGTGTCTCGTTGTGAATTGAAAATTTAATGTTTCGGAGAGAAATCATAAATGGATCTAAAGACCTCCATCATCAGAATTGTTGGTCCCACTAGAGTCGACTTACAGTCTCCATTTTTGTCGATAGAGGGGCTGATGGTAATGGAATTTTTCGGCGAGGAAGCGACCTCTAATGGGGCTATTTCCGATTAAGATCGCTGTCCAAGATTCGGTGCATTCCTTATCGAGCGGCGTATTGGGGTGGGTCTCCCTTGATCGCAGTCTTCAACATGTAACGATCATACTTGTTGTCGAACTCCGTCGCTCTGTGCATCGTTGTCCTGTTATCCCAAATCACGAGATCACCTTCCCGCCATTCGTGGACATATTGAAACTTGGGCTGCGAGGCAAACGCAGATATTTTCAAAACGAGGTCTCTTCCCTCCGTCGCATCCATACATTTAATACCAGAAGTCACACTTTCCGAGAGGTAGGTCGCATGAAGCCCGGTGTCAGGATGAGTAATGACGGCAGGGTGGACTACCGGAGGAGCCTCCCGCTTCTGCGCCGCAGTCAGAGGTTTTCTCGCAGATTGAAAGGTGTCCCAATACCACCAATAGTCGTGAATCCCCTCCAGAGAGCTTAGGTGAACTTGCGTGGCTGTATCGAGTTCTCCGTATGCTGCCTGCGTGCTGCAAAATTCGGTGTTCGCCCCAAGTGGTGGGCATTTGACGCCATAGAGCACTGAAAACTTAGCGGGATTCTCACGATAGCTCCCGTCAGAGTGCCAGTCCATACCTGAACGGTCAGCGCCGACTTTCTCACCACGATCATCCTCCATGTTCGACAAGACGATCACATCTTCATTGGTCTTTAGGCCAAAACTCCGCACCACATGAGGCACAAGCTTACCGAACAGCATGCTAAAAGCTCGGACGTGTTCAGCTTCGAGGCATTGATTTCGAAATACTAAGACAGAGTGTTTTACCAAAGACTCGTAGATCTTAGACGCCAATAGGCCTGAAATCGGAGCAGAAAGATCTACACCCTTCACTTCTGCGGCGAGAAATTCTGACAAGGTGGAAACTAAAATGTCTTCAGAGTTTTTCATGGATCTAATTGGCGGAGGGATGCAGGAAGGCGCAAGGGTAGACTCTTGCATAGGGAAGGTCACTTATTTCGAACTTCGACATGCTGGAGTTTTCCGTTATGTACAATGATATATTCGGTTCCAGGGTTCTCAACTATGCTCCCATCGAGCTTTGTTCCCCTCATTATAAAATCTATTTCGACAACCCCAGGTCGAATATCGTCGATACTGTTCACCTCCCACTTCAAGTTGGAAAATGCATTGTGAAATCCAGTCATCATTTCCATTATCTGGGTACGACCTAGATACACCCCAGTATTTACAGAGCTGTAGGTTGAACATTCTGTAAAGAGATCTGCTATTGCGGAGATATCGCTACGGTCTGATAGTTCGAAGTATTTTTTGGCTATTTCAATTGCTTGAGTCATTTTTTAGATCTAGTTTTTTGTTGTTTATCATCTTATCAGGTCTCAATTTTTTAAGCAAGCTCGTATACTCTTCCCGATTTATTCTGCGATAGACGGAGCGTCCTCGATAGAGCGAAGTGCCTGGGACGCAAGCGTGGTACATTCGTCCCTCCATTCGTTTGGGACGCCCAAACGCACCCCGTTCGAGGACATCGATTTCTTCGAACCCAAAAGTTTGGGGTGGCAGCGCGTCACCAATTTGTTTGTCAGATCGAGCGATCTCGTAGCTCATTGCAATCCCATTCTCATTTAATCGAAGGCTTCGATCTCGCCATACTTCATTCTTCGCGCTGAAGCCTTCAGCAAATCGAAGATCTATTACATTCTGGGACGCCCTGAAAACGGAAAAGAAGCTATAGGGGAGAGCTAAAGGTTCCTCGGATTTTCTCGAAGGCTTCCGTTCCAAGAGTGTGTCACAAGGTCACACGATACCTCTTGTGCGACCCCCCTACAAAAATCTAAACAATTAAGACCGATTGAGTCTTCTGCACCTCACCACTCTGTTCAAGGTATACAGTGAACACATCAAAAGTGTCTGTTTTATTCTTGAGTAAATCTTCTAATCTAAACTTTAAAACTTTTATATCTTGCAAGCAACACTCTCCTAAAGATACATGCCTCTGTTTGATTTGTAAACCAAAATCTAAACAGAGTTCAGAGACCTTCATATCTTTTTTCCTACTTCTCGTATTCCAGCAAACAATAATATTACGATATTTATTTTTCATGCTCTATTTCTAGGTTACGAAATGATTCAACCTCCATTTTGCTAAAAAGCGAACACACCTCCTTCACTCTATTTTTTATAAGACCTTTTCCTAAAAGAGTTTCCTTATTACACACATATGTATGATGCATCTTATCCAAAACCCCTTGTGCGACAAGTATTTTTTCTCTTTTTGTAAGAAGATAGCCCTCAATCACACCCTCTTTCCTTTTCAACTTATTGGTCAAAAACAACTGGCAGATAACTTGATCAACGAATTCAACACGAAACTCCTCCATCAGATCGAACACAAGTGGTCTTTTCCCATACCTTTCTCCATGGAGAAATCCTAATGTTGTATCTAACCCAGAAATCATACAAGCTTTCTCAACTTCAGAATATACAATTGCATATCCATAATTAAGACCTGCATTGAATAAATCTTTTGCGTCCTTTCCTCGTTTCCCGAATGGAATAATCTTTCTTAATGAGTCAAAGTATATATTTGCCAAACTTCCTTCATATCCTAAAACCTCTTGCTTGTCAAAACTTCCTTCCTGAAGAGTCTTAACAGTCTGTTTCATTTGAGCAATCTCTTTTTCTATTCTAAGATCATATTCTTTATTTATTTTCTCAAGAAATTTTTGCTGTTGCGTTCCTTTTGAAATAATAAGTTTCTTTGCAAGCATTACCGCCAAATCACTCTTACAAAAAATAGTCTGAGCATACCTTAGCTCTGGAGTTCCGTATGAATTATATGGAACAAATCGGCCAATCGGTTTTCCCAAATTATTCATGAAAATAAGATCAAAGTTGTGCTCTTGAGCTAGAGCAAGAACTCCAGTTGAAACCGATGCCGCTCCGTTCACTATTACCTTATCAATAGCTCTACTTGAAATGTACTGTTCTTTTTTATCAGGAGTAATGATTTTTACCCTTTGACCTTTTGTACGCAATTTTGTTCCATACGTATTAACAAGTATTTCCATATTTTTGTATTAATCAAAAAACCCACAGCAAAAGAATTGCTGTGGGTTTTATTTATATAAAAGCGTGATATATACACATAAATAGTATACTACATATATAGTTATATGTCAATATTTTATCCCACCAACGCAGGTGTGACTGGTTCGACATAATAGTCCACCTTCCCATAAAGCGTATAATTCCCGTCAGATGTAGTCATTCCATAAACTTCAACTTCTTGTCCAATATATTCTTCGAGGCCGCCAATACCATCAGTCCCTCTCACCTCCCCAACAGTGTCACGTGACCATCCAATCAAGAGTGTCACTTTCTTCCCATCAACAACCACGTAACACTCACCGTCTGCGAAGCAAGAAGTATCAACCTCTTCGAGTATTCCTATGAATCTTATTTCTGAATCAATCTCCACAACAGGGTCATTTCCACCATCAGAATCTTGCCCTTGTTCAGGAAGTGGGATTCCTTCAAATCCAGGATCAATATATTGTTCTGGCTCATCTTCTAGACCAAGAGAACCTTCGGGATCATTTTTCGTTTGCAAGACACTCTCTTCTCCTTGTTCTATTTTAGCTTCTGAAGGTGAGATAGTAGGATCATAAAGAGAGCCCCCATCTGACAAGGTCGGTGCGTGACTCTTTACTCCGTAAAAGAGCCCTCCTGCGATTATAAGTACTGCGATTATAAGAATTATTTTTTTCATATTTCTTATTATATCCTAAAAATAACATAATTACGCGAGAATTCCACATTTCTTTCTCTCTTCTTCTTGCTACAATAGAATGATGAAATGTATTATTTTAGCTGCAGGAAAAGGAACACGCCTTGCTCCACTTACGGACGACACCCCCAAACCTCTTCTTCCAATCTATAACGATGAACCGAACCTCAAACGAACCCTCTCAATTCTTCCATCAGTTATTACTGAAGTCATTATTATTACTCACTATCTCGAAGAGCAGATTCAATCTTTCGTGGAGAATCATGTTGCAGAAGTTTCTCCAAATTTCACCCTTGAACTCATGACCCAAAAAGAAATGAACGGGAGTTGGGGCGCAGTCATGGTCGCGGACAGTCAGATCCCAGATCATGAATCATTCCTCGTTCTGAACGGTGACGATATCTATTTTCCCAAAGATCTTGAGCTACTCGTGGAGCACGAGTACGCAATAGGTCTTGGTAAACATAACGGGATGCAGAGTTGTTGCCTTATCGAAGACAACAAAATTATCGACTTCCCTCCTAACGGTTCATCCACAGATGATTCGTCAGCCTGGATTAACACAGGAGCCTATGTAATTCCGAGCATTTTCTTCGCTCTTGAGCCCGTCTTAGTTCCTGGAAAAGATTCTGAATACGGACTTCCCCACACGCTTCTTGCTAATCATGCAACCCTTGGGCACCCTGAAGCGATCTATTTTGATGCCTGGCTTCCTGTAAATACGATGAAGCACCTGGAAGAAGCGAGGGACTTTTTGAATACGTAACCGAAAAATATTCACCCACAATAAAAACCAGACTCACTTTGAATCTGGTTTTTATTGTGGGTATTATTTAACTTCAATCTCCACAGTCGTCTCGAACCTTCTAATATCCGCAAGCAGCTTCGCTCGATCTTCATTAAAAAGTATGAGGTTAATAACACTTCCTCCGCCATGCTTAGCAAACTTCGCCATGTCTCCTACTTTTTTATTAATCATAATACTCTGAAGAGACTTAAGCTCTTCAATCTTTTTGATTCCTTTAAAGGCTACGATCTTTCCTTCTTTCTTTGCAAAAAACTTCATATATGTTGCATATCCTTTCGGCTTCTTAGGCACACTCACAGGCTTCGGGATACGTACAAGAATATCATTCGCCCCAGAATCAATTCCAAATGCCAGCTTATATAACTCATGGCGGAACCCTCCGAGTCTCGGACCAAGCTCAACAATCTTCCACCCATCTTCAGTTTTGAGGAGCTCAATGTGAGCTGCAGAACTTCGAAGTCCCACTGCTCGAATAGCTTTTGAAGCTACTATTTCTGCCTTCTCAATACTCGCCTTACTGAGTCGTGTAGGAGTCATCTGTCTGTATCCGAAGAAATCATCAAATCCAATCTGTGCACCAGTTTTGATATGTACAAAAGGACTAAACGTGATCTTTCCTCGTGAAGTTACGTACGCATCAGTAGAGTAAAGTTCCCCTTCCAGAAATTGCTCCACGAGGATCTTGGGGACCCCTCGTCCACGCCGCTCTTTATACAAAGACTCAATCTTCTTAAATGTTTTCTTAAGGATTTCTTCAAGCTCTTCTGGGTGATAGGCAATAGAAACAAGCATACTCGATGCGAGACCTGCCGGTTTGCAGACAACAGGGAAACCGATTGTATCCTCTATCTCTGCTATTGTCTTTTTTGTACAACCTTCAATCACGGCGAACTGAGGGGTAATCGTCTTATCGTATGCTGCAAGAACCTGACGCATGGTAATCTTATCAGTTGTCCATGTAAGAGACTCTGAGGTTGGACTTTTGATGTATGGTAAGTGTGGCAAGACTTTTTGGAGGTCTGGGATATCTTTTTCAGTTCGACATGTTGCGGTCAGTATTTCATCCTGATAGGGCTTCAGCGCCTTGATGATCGATTCTTTAGAACCGAAGTCACATGTTATTACCGGGCTAAACATTTCTAAAAGATCCTGTTCTACAGATTTAACTGTTTTTCTATCGAGGATCAACCCAAGTCGGTAATTTCCTTCAAGAGTTGTTTTTATTGACTCGATCATCCCTTCAGTAACACGGCGAATAGGTTTACCTACATAGAGCACGATATCCTTCTTCAGCTTGGGTTCTTCTACTGGCTTTTCAGTTACTTCGTCTCTGGTTTCACGAATGAATTGTTTCGCTTTATCTACGATTGTAGTTTTTTTAGAGGTATGTGACATAAATTATATTAAACAAAAAAGCCCGTATTAAGGCTTCTTTAAGCTTACTCTGATTCTGAGGACTCGTCAAGACTTTTGTGAGATTTTTTTTGTTATTTAGGTTCTATTTTAGGAGGTTACTCTAAAGCCTGATCAAGGAGATCTTGCTCAAAATTTACTAGTCCTCCCCACCCAACATCAATCAACAGTGTTTCGAGTTTCTTATCGTATCCGGTCATCAGTCCTAGCCCAAGGAGCAAGAACAAAACTCCAATCGTTTTCTTCAACCACCCTTTAGGATCGGAGGCTTTCATGAGGTATTTCATAACACCCTTTCCGAGGTACGCCACAGCGAGCATAACAAGCACAAGACCCACGACATAAGCGAGCATATAGACAAGGCCTGTTGCAAGGCTCTCCGGCAGAATTGCACTCAAGATTACAAGATAGGTAGGACTACATGTTGAGAAAACAGGACCAAGAGCTGCACCAATTAAGATGTGCTTTTTGTTTCCTTCGAGCTTCATTGCCTTACCTAGCCATGAGTTAGCCTGGTGCTCAGCACCCAACTTCCCTGTTAATCTCGCCCATATGGTCGGAAAAAGCATGGTAACCCCCACAAAGATCATAATGACCCCTGAGAAGATCACCCAGAATGACTGAGGAATAAAGATGAATGTTGTTACGAACTTCAAAAGAATAGTAAAAACAAAAACCGAAACCCCCAATGACAGCACTACGATAAGTGGAGCCTTGTTGTTTTTTCCGTCAGATAGTGAGCTTCCGATCACAACCGGCAAGAGCGGCAAGACACATGGGGCTAAGACCGTTAGAATTCCAGCTAAGAACGATATAAGAAGTAAAGTCATATATCAATACAAGATTACGCTTGAATGTTCTTAAGAATACTTTCAGTATCGTTTCCTCCTGACCATTTGTTGATCAAGTTTCCTTCACCGTCGACCTGTACAAGAGTGTGCTGCGTACGAACTCCATACTTCGTCTTGAGATCTGCACTTGAGTCAAAATCAAGCTTATAAACCGCAACTCCAGACGGAAGAGATTTCTCTTCAAGGATGTTTTTTTCGAGTGTTCGACATGATGGACACCATGAAGCATGGAAGAAAAGAACCTGTGTTTCAGGACCTTGTGCAAGTACTCCTTCTGAATAATCAGTGTACGTTCCTCCAGATACAGCCTGATCTCCTGCAACAGCATCCTCAAGACCTTCTGCATTCGTTTTGACCGCAGACTCCTCAGCACCTTGAGCGATTCCTTCAGCATCCTCGATAGCATTGAGACCAGTTTCAATGAACCCTTGAGCATTCTCAGCCCCCTCTTCAATCGTTTCCTCTGAATTCTTATCCCCAGTAACCCAAAGACCAATAATCACGAGAAGAACGACAATAACAATCGCCGTAATAGTTCCTGAACCTTGTTGTGTGTTTTTCATATAAAAATAAAATTACTTCAATAATCTCCTCCGCACAGAATAAATCTGCCTTGTTTTGATTATACAGACGAGTTTAACTTTGTAAACTCTCCTTTACTTTTTATCTGTGGAGAAATAGTAAAACTAAGGACCTTTTTTGGTAAAAGAAAAAAGACCCAGCCGCATAGAAGCGAACTGGGTCTTTGAAGTTTTGTGAGGAAAGGCGTTAGCCTTTTCCTCCATTGAGTTCTTTTGTCTCCAACCAGAAGCGGTATTTCGCTTCTGTTGAAAGCTCGATGACGTTGCGTTCGTTCGGATTAAGCCCGAACGTCGTAATATCACCATTTTCTAGATTCTCGACAACAAGCTTTTCAGCTGGAAGTCTCCAGTTCTCTTGATCGTTATCGACAACGATTGTGTCGATCTCGTCTTTCATTTCAATCACCTGATTGTTATAGAAGACGTTGATCCTGGCAACCTCATCGTCGCTGTAAGCATAAAGCAGATTGCTAATAGCAACATACTCAAACTCAAGCTCGATGTCGAACACTTCCTTTTCAAGCCCTGTATCAAGTCCGAAGACTTGAACTTCACTTGAGTAGAAATCTTCACTATCGTACTCGAAGATGATCAAATCAGCGTTTGTGCCGATTGCCCATACTGGAATAAAGACGTATTCATCGTCGAAATCAACGATAACTTGAGAAACAGCATTGCCGTTTCCATCTTTGATGACGATAGCACCCTTTTCAATATCATCGTTATCAGTCTTGAACGCGATTGTCTCAGGCAGATACAAGACAACATCTTCGAAGAGATCAGGGAACTCCCAATCTCCTGAAGAATCTTGGATAAGATTCCCAGAGTTTTCGCCGCGGAGCATGACGTGTCCTTCTTTGTTCAATACTTCTACGAGGACAGTGATTGATTGAGTCGGATCGGTAATGACCAAATCAAGTTCGCGGTCGTCGATGAGATCAAGGATGTCTTCCGATGCTACAACTCCGCCAGAAACTATCACTTGCGAAGATGACTTAACGTCGCCACCACCGACAAACCCTTTAGAAGAAACCCTAAAGGTCACCTCATCAGCATGGCGCATCGCGTAAACAATCGCACCAGGGTAAGAAGTAGGGATAATTGAATCCTCAACATTGTCGTTGCCTTGAACCGTTGAGCATTGTCCGTTCACGTATGCACGAGACACAGCTCCGAAGTATCCAACTGCTGGCGAAATCCCAACCATTGCTTGGTAAGAAGCAAGTGCTGATTGAGTTAGTCCTCCGAAGTATCCTTTTGATTCTCCTGCTAGCAACACCAGCAGACCTTTCCTTTCAAGGAAAGATTGCAGCTCTACAACTTCTGCCCCAGTTGAACCCAGAGAAAGAGTTTGTGTAAAGTTGCATGAACTTGGAGAAGTAGTTGTCGATCCTCCTCCATCTAAAGCTGCGATACGAGCCAATAAAGCTTGGATCTGAGCTTCGAGATCAGAGGTTGACTGTGCAGAAACAGAACCACATGAGAACAAGAGACTAAAGCAGACAAGAAGGCTTGAAAAATATTTTTTCATAGTTTTAGATATGGTAATTTTTTCTTACTTCTTCGCTGAAGATGCGACGATCACGGAATTAACCTTGTAGGTCAATCGGATGGGTTCTGTAGAGCCGCTCTTTTTAGAACGGTCTGAGACTGTGGCTCCCTGCGAAGCCTGATTTAACTCGCTGAGTGAAAGCTCAGGAGTTTTGAAATCGGAATCACTTAGAAAGTAAATTCCGGCGGCGGCGAGTGCGAAAGCACATACCATGGTGTTGGTTTTCATTTTCATTTTCAATGAACAAAAAATCTCACTTCATTGCAAAATTTCTTATCGACAAAAAGTCGAGCACTTATATAATTATAAGTCAACCCCTACGACCTCCTCTCAATTAGCTTCCTCACCACAATCTCAGCCAAGGTCATTCCAAGGAAAACCCCTACAAGATTCTGACTTACCATCCCTAATGTGATTTTTTCGTACAAAATTGTTCCCAAGATAATCACCTGCCCCACAATATATGCAGACTGGCTCCCCTTTGCTTCGAGGAGGATCTCTCTCTCATCTTGTGGCTTTCGCTTGAGCACAAGAATAAGAAGAAGCGCTAGCACAATGATAAGGGTCACGAAATATATTGAGTGGTTCATGTTTGGAAAGATGCCGAACGGGTTAAATGTACAGGTATAGAGGAAGAGGAGGATTATAGGAAGGATGAAATCTCTCATAGGCTTTATTCGTTAAAACAATCTAAAGTAAATAATGCTTCGACCGGAACCTCGAAGAACAAGGCAATCTTCATTGCCAGCATCACTGATGGAGTGTAATTTCCTTTTTCAATAGCAATGACGGTCTGTCTCGTAATATCGAGACTTTGAGCCATTTGCTCCTGAGTGATTCCTTTTTCTTTCCGAAACTTCTGTACACAATTCTTCACGCACATTTTTTCGGTTTCGGACTTCTTTCCATGGCTCATATGTCCACTGTAGCATACATCACTACCTTGTAATATTCAACTTTACGTGCTAATGTTGTGAAATATGCGAAGAAGCCGAAAACACATGAAAAAGAAAATCGTAAGCGTAACTGCGCGAATTAATCGTCAGATTAGATCGAAAGAGCTCCGTGTCATCGGTGATGAAGGAGAAAACTTCGGACTGATCTCTTTTGCTGAAGCTTTTAAACAAGCCCAAGAGCGCGGACTCGACCTTATTGAAATTTCACCCAACGCAAAACCGCCTGTAGCTAAGATCATGGACTATGGAAAGTATCAGTATAGTGAGAATAAGAAGAAGAGAGCCTCAAAAGCTAAAGCAAAGAATGTTGAAGTAAAGTCAGTTCAGGTCAAAGTAGGAACAGGAGAAAACGACCTCAACCTTAAAGCTTCGAAAGCTTCGAAGTGGCTCAAAGAAGGACACCGAATCAAGGTTGAACTCTTCCTTCCTGGACGGACGAAGTATATGGAAAAAGGTTTTCTTGAGACTCGTCTTGAACGGATTCTTAAGCTCATCACTGAAGACTTCACCTATGCTCAAGAAGTGAAGAAAGTTCCCAAAGGAATTAACGTGATTATCGAACGTGCCAAAGGAAACAAAACAGGTGATGCTCCTCAAGATGTTGTTTCTTCAAAAGAAGTGGTCGTGGAAGCATAATTTCAGAACACAGAAAAACCTGAGAAACCTTGCAATTTAATTAAAAATCTGTAGAATATCGCTTACTTGTATGAAAACAAACAAATCGTACACAAAACGAATAAAAGTTACCAAAACTGGAAAATTGATCGCTCGTAAAATGGGTCAAAACCACTTTAATGCCAAAGAATCTGGAAGCCAACGGCTTGCAAAGAAAGGTAATTATATGGTTAAGATGAAGCCTAAGGATCGAGCACGGTTTCTATCAAACGCTAAATAATAGTCTATGTCTCGAGTAAAACGTGGAGTGATCGCTAACAAGCGACGTAAGAATGTACTCTCTCAAGTAAAAGGATACCGATTTGGACGAAGTAACAAAGAAAAGCTTGCTACAGAAGCAATAAAACATGCTCTTCGAAATGCTTTCCGAGATCGACGATCAAAGAAGCGAGATTTCAGAAAGCTATGGAATGTACGGCTCAATGCTGGACTCCGAGCTCTTGGAACTACCTACAGTCGATTCATCCACATGATGAACACACAAGAGGTAAAGCTTAACCGAAAGGTTCTGTCAGAGATGGCAGCAGAACGACCAGAAGCCTTCAAGCGTGTTGTTGACCATGTTGTCGCAAAAGCTCAATAGAAACAAAGTAAAAAACTGACTCATTACAAGTCAGTTTTTTGTTATCTAATTTTCTTGAAAGGGATCTACCCAACACGCCATACTTTCTTAAAATACCACAACGAAGCTCCCAAAGCTCCCGCAGCATCAAAAACTAGATCGCTCATAGTGTCTTCCGTCGCAATCTGATAGAGAGGAGTGAGCCCAACGCCATACTCGAACACCTCCCATCCAAGCCCAACAATCATCACCCCGAGAAGAACCATCGATGCGGTGAACACCTTATGCTGATGAGCCATTTCAGTACGCTTCCCTGTGAAGAACACTTTCAGAATAATAAGTCCGATAAGTAAGCCTCCAAGGAGATGCATCGCCATGTCGAGCTTCGGGATTATATAGTAAAAAGAATATCTTTCGAAAAGAATATGACCGAGCCCTACAGCAAGAGTGAGAGTGACAATCTCTGGGACGAGTGATTTTTTATCAGAATAATACATACGAAATATAGCTAAACATTAGCACGACCGAACCTTTTTCTCAATAGAAAAACCCTCCAGATGTTGGAGAGTTTCTTTATCGAGGACCGTAGAACCTAGCGGAAGCCAGGTGGGCGGCGTCACGTTACTTCCACAGAAGTACCAAATATTCGCTTGCCCTAAGTAAACATATCTAGATTTTTACGCGCCCTCACAGCAAGTATACGCTTTTTTTATTAAAATTGCAAAACTATCTTCTGTTACTTTTTTGTTACTTCTTGCTATAAATCTCCGTACAGAATCTTCTCTTGAACGTGAGTATACGTCACTAATTGATCTGAAGAGAACCATAGAGCAATCTCTTTCTCTGCCTCCTCTACACTCCCAGAAGCATGTACGAGATTCCGAACTGCACGCTTATCTCTCTCAGCAAGGGCGTACGAATCTAAGACATAATCTCCTCTGATGGTACCAACATCACTTGAGCGTGGTTCCGTTCCTCCCACAATCTTCCTCACCACTTCTGCAGCGTGAACACCCTCAACCACAACCATCGCGACTGGTCCCGCGATTATATAAGTAATCAGTCTTTCAAGAATATCTCCTCCTACCTCTCGAGCATCACGATCTTTCCAGTCGTTTTCTCCACTCTTCACTTTTGCTTCGATGAGTTTTTTTCCGACAAGCTCTACCCAATTTGGATCAAGTGTATAATGCTCCCTTACCTCGGACTCTGTAGGCACTCGGAACTGTAACCCTACAATCTTGAGTCCAATTCCTTCAAAACGTGAAATAATATCCCCCACCAAATTACGCTGTACTCCATCCGGTTTAATAATGACGAGTGTTCTTTCGTTTATCATACAGCTAGTATACCAAAAAACTCCCTGTAGATGAAGAGAGTTTCCTACAAGAAATCCAGACGACCCCTCCCACTAAGCGAGAGCCTCCACCTGTTCATTCAAATAATCAAAAGCTTCTTGAATGAGAACATCATCCTCTTCCATTTCTTTTTGAATTTCGTTCATACCTTGCTCAAATTCTTCTCTCTGAGCGACAAGCTCTGGATCGTTCTCATCAAGAGGAACTCCAAGTGCTTCCATGTCCTCGTCAATCTCTTGTGAGACCATCATGAGAATCTGCTGCTCTACATGAGAAATATCAAGCGCTTCATCATCAAGAAGACGAAAGATTTCCTGTTGTGTTTCGAGCTTCAGCTGACTTTCGGTAGCGATGTGTCGAAGATTATTTTTGTGTTGTGTATCTGATGTCATAGAAATTTATTTAAGCGTTATTTTTTCTTATCTCTTCTAAATACTCTACAGCAGTATTTCTCTTACTCACAACTACAGCTTGCTTTTGCAAGTCCTCCTCTGAAAGATTTCTTCGCGATGCTACTTTCTCATAGTATTTTGATCGAACTTTATTTCTTCCCTCATGTTTCTCAACTAATCTTTTCATTTTTTTCTCGATGGATGCCGCACGAAGGTTCTTTGTTCCTTCAATGACATCTTGATACTTCGCAACAAAATCCTCCCGAGTTCGCGTAACTCCTCCTGTTATCATTTTCATGAAGTTTTTTGTTTTCTTCCTCCACCCAGTGTCACTTTTATCTACTTTTTTCTTCATCTCTTTCATGATTCCTGGTGAAGACTCAAGGACCAATTTGCTCAAGAGCGGACTCTCTGCAATATTCTTAATCAAAAATTGATTCTTTTTAGAAAGATCCTGGACTCTTTCAGCCAGAGCTACGTTAAGGAGACCGAGACGCACTCCGATTGTCTTTTCGACATCCTCCCTGTTTGATTCTCCATTTTCCTGAACGCCTGGTGCCTGCTCAGTAGGAGCATCTTCAGGAGTTTCAAAAGTTTGAAGTGGCGGTGGAACACTTTCGCTTGCTTCAAAGGAAGAGAGTGGGATTGATTGATTTCCAGTAAATGTTTCTGTCAGATCCTCTCTGTTGCCAACCTTTGTCCTGAATGAATCAATATTATCAGTAACTCGGTCAGTTTGCACTTCATGTTCTTCCACCTCCTCTCGAGAAACTTCACGCTCAAGACTAGTCGCAAACTTACGTTTAGACTCAGGTTTAGGTTTCCAGACTTCAGGAGTTGGCTGAGTTTCTGAAACTTCACTTCCTGGAGCTTGATTCGCTTCGAAATTAACTCCTTCTGTCATAACCTGCATTCCACCGCCAAGATCCTTCGCAGCTGATTGTGCAAATACTTCACGATGATCTTCACTGTCGAAAAGCTCTCGGGAGTCGACTCCTTGTGGAACCTCGGTAACACCTTCAGTAGTTACTCCTGGCTTAATTAGGGTGTCTTGGGTATCAGATTTTTCTTGTTGAGCAGTCTCTTTGTTTAGAGTCTCCACACTTTCAGGTGAGGTTTTGTCTATTTCTCCACCAAACACCTTTTCTGTCGTTTGAGCAAACCCACCGTCACCAGTAAGTTCGAACGAAGAATCCTCAGTCACATTTTTCTTTTCTGCAAAAACCTCCATATCCACCTCTCGAGGTTTAGACTCACTCTGGGGCTCAAAACCTTGAGCATGCTCAGCCGCAATATCCTTATCCATCAGAGGAGTGTCTTTATCATAATCAGGACTAAGTGCTGCTTTTTCAAAATTCATAGGGATAAGGAGTAAAAAAAGATATGTGATTAAACTATACCTTAATTTTACCACTTTTTAAACAAAACCCCTACTTCGTCAAAATTCTTGGTCCATCCTTCGTGATCACAATGGTGTGCTCGAAATGCGCTGCATTCTTCCCATCTGCGGTAACATAGGTGTATTCATCATCAAGAGCGAGGATACGATCAGTACCAAGCGTAAACATCGGTTCAATAGCAATCACCAGACCCTCCTCAAGCTTCACTCCTTGCCCAGAGACCCCAATATTGGGTACAAATGGATCCTCGTGCACAGAATACCCAACTCCGTGTCCACAGAGGCCCTCACAGATTCCAAATCCAGCCTTGTCCCCCACAGCTTGGATAGCAGCGCCAATATCCCCTACAGTATTCCCTATTCGAGCTGCCTTGATTCCAGCATAGAGAGACTCTTCAGTTACTGCGATAAGACGCTTGGATTCTTTGTCAATCTCCCCCACAACTACGGTGATTGCATGATCAGTAATCATCCCTTCATACAGCATCCCTGAATCAAGAGTAACCACATCACCCTCCTTAAGTTCTTTTGAATTCTCGTTTGGGATTCCATGAACGATCTCACTATTCACTGAAACACAAACAGACGCAGGGTATGGACGCTTCACACCTTCTGGTCGATACCCCAGGAATGCAGGCTTTCCTCCTGACTCTCGGAAAAGTTCAACAGCCCTGTCGTCAAGCTCTTGTGTTGATACGCCCGGAGCTACGATCTTTTTGAGGTCCTGCAAAATCCCTGCGAGTTTTTTTCCTCCAATAGTCAAGATTGCTATTTCTTCGGGTGTTTTGAGTTTTATCATATTTATTCTAAAATTTTATTTCCTAAGAGAGATTGGTGTAGATTACTCACTTAAAGGGTGTGCGCAGAAATACGCATGATTACCGCCACACAAACCTCCTGTAGAACCACAGCAAGATACAACTGATCTTCCAGGACAAGTAGCCGCAGACGGTGCAGAAGACGGTTCTGGTCTCCAGATAATATACTGTCCTGCGACAGTATTATTACTACAGCTTCCCAGAGGGATACTTCCGTTTATGTATAAATAGTCCACTCCGACACTATCAGGTGTTCCTGAAAAAGCGTCTATATCAATATAAGGATCCAACTGACTATTTAGGGCCGTATGACCTACACGGTTTCCGCCCCAGCAGGTTTCTCCCGTGCTTTTACCTAGACAGAAAGCGTTGGTCGATCCGATATTAGGGAAAGAATTATTATCAATACGATATATCTCTAAGGCTTTCTCGATCTGATAGACGGTTTCTAACCTTCCTGCCTTCTGGGCACGATCCCTCGCTTCACCCACTGCAGCCAAGACAACACTCGATAAGAGAGAGATTATCGAGATAACAACAAGGAGCTCGATAAGAGTGAATCCTTTGGATCTTTGGATCTTTTTAGAAGAAGAAATCACGCTCAAATTATAGCACAGAAAAAAGGTGGTTAGAGGGAAGTAGTACTAGGGAGGGGGTGGGATTATGTTTTAATCAAATCTTGGATCATTCCTTGAATCTCCTCAACAGGAAGACTCCCATCGAGTTCATGATAGTGAACACTTTCTTGGGTCTCAAAATACTTAATAGCAGGAAGTGAACTTTCATTAAACCAAGACAACCGTTCTTCAACAACTTCAGCGTTAATGTCATCTGCTCGCCCTCGAAACCCCATTCGAGTCCGGGCCTCTTCATCTGAGAGTCTGAGGTAGAAAACGTAGACCGTCTCTCTTTTAAAAAACTTCAGAGCGTGATGAAGAAGTGAAGACTCCGAAAGAATTCTCGGTGACCCATCAATAATAATATGTTCATCACCTGTGAGTCTTTTTACAAACTGTCCTCCCCAACTCCAAACCGCCAAAAAGAGTGGTTGCAAGCCACCATCTTTCATAACATCTTTTGCCAATGAGCTTGCGTACGAGTCTTCTTGAATAAATTCTCGGAAGAACTTCCCCGTCTCCACATACTCAACCCTCTTATCTGTTTCTTTTTCTAAGTAATCCTGAATCAACCGCCCCTGAGTTCCCTTTCCTGATCCAGATATTCCAGCAACAATTATTGTCTTGAGTTTCATATGTCCACATTGTATCTCATCAGCGACAAAAAACAATTCCCAAAGGGTTGATTTCGAGGGAGAAATCAGTAGAACTCAGAACAAGAAAAAACAACCTTTCGATTGTTTCTTTTTGAATCTATAAATAATATCTTTTTGAAATTAGTATTCTCTCATCGAAAGCTGTGCATCTGTCTTCTTGATAAGATCAACAACAACAGAAACAACAATCAACAGTGAGGTTCCTCCAATCGTCAAACCGGGAAGGTTTGCGTAGTAAGAAACAATAAGAGGAAGAACAGCAATAAATCCGAGGAAGAGGGCTCCTACAAGAGTGATTCGAACCAGAACCTTTGAGATGTATGCTTCAGTTTGTTCACCTGGCCGAACTCCAGCAATGAAAGCTCCTCCACGCTGAAGGTTCTTTGCAATTTGCTCTGGATCGAATGTTACCGCGGTGTAGAAGAACGTGAAGAGTACTACAAGAACGAAGTAGACAATTCCGTAGTACAGTCCGTTATCAAGGAATTCGATGACTTTCTGGAAAGCCTGCTGAATCATGACATTATCAACTTTCGACAAGATCTGAGCAAGCATCGTTGGGAACAACAGAATTGAAATAGCAAAGATGATTGGAATAACTCCAGCCTGGTTGACCCGAAGTGGGAGATATGTAGAAGTTCCCCCGTACGTCTTGTTCCCTCTCGTCTGCTTGGCGTAGGTGACCTGAATCGGTCGTTCAGCCTCACTCACGAGAACAACGAGAAGAATGATTGCAATTCCAACAGCAGCGTATGCTACGAGCGTTGGAAGCTGACTCGGATCATACGTTGAAACAAGTCCAGCTAGAGTACTCGGAAGGGTTGAAATAATTCCAGCGAAGATAATCAACGAAACTCCGTTTCCAATCCCAAATTCAGTCGCTAGCTCTCCCACCCACATAAGTAAGAACGAACCAGCCGTAACTGCAACAACATTAATGATCATAATAGACGCAGCTGCATCGGCGTTCAGGATCCCTTGCTGTTGCAAGAGAAGAAGAAACCCGAATGATTGAAGTATCGCAATAGGAAGTGATACATAGCGTGTAATCTTACTGAACCTCTTTCTTCCGGCCTCACCACCTTCTGTTTGGATCTCCTTTACACGGTCAGACACAAGAGTCATGAGCTGCATAATAATCGAAGCAGTAATATAAGGTCCAACTCCGAGCATAACTACAGAAAGGGCCGACAAACCTCCTCCTGAGAAGATATTGAGGAATGAAAGGAATTCATTCTGTGAAAGGAATGACTCAAGTTGAATTCGATCAACTCCAGGAATTGGAACTGTTGCGAGTAACCGGAAGACAATAAGCATTCCTAGCACAAATCCAATCTTCTTTCGAAGTGATTGATCTTTAGAGATAGTCTTTAGTTTGCTAAAAAATGCAGAAATCATAACGTTTACTTAGTCTTAATAGTTCCTCCAGCTTTCTTAATCTTATCTTGAGCTGTTGCCGAAACTTCACACCCAACTACGTTCACTTTCTTAGAAATCTCACCGAAAGCAAGGACCTTAACTCGTGGAAGTTTTCCTCCACTTCGTTTTACAAGCTTTGCAGCAAGAAGTGTCTTTGGAGAAACAGTATCTCCAGCGTTGAATAGTTCTTCAATTCGAGCTACATTAACTGGTTGTGCCATCTCTTGGATAGACTTGTTTGAGTTAACTCCTCGCCCTCGAAGCTTAGGAAGCTTTTTAATCTGATCTCGCCACTCAGGTCGGATACTATGTCCCGCTCGAGCTTTTTGACCCTTATGACCTCGTCCAGAAGTCTTTCCTCGTTTTCCCCCACGTCCAATTTGGACATGCTTTTTATTCTTATTTTTTCGTATTACATCGTGAATTTGCATAAGCCTATTTATCTTTTTTTACCACTTCTTTCTTTGAAATCTCCTTATCTGTTTTAACAGCTTCTTTTATGACTTCTTTTTTGACAGCAACAAAAGCTTCACCTTTAAGACTTTGGAATGCTTTAATAGTAGCTTTCGCATTATTGAGGTGGTTCTTACTTCGTGACCGAAGCTTTGCAACAACATCCTTAATACCAGCAATTTCTAGAATATCTCGAGGTGCTCCTCCAGCAACGATCCCTCGTCCTGGTGCAGGCATCAGTGTAACCACAGAAGCAGTAAACTTGGCAGAAACTTCGTGTGGAATTGACATACTTTCAGTTGTCGTAATTCTGAACATGTTCTTCTTGGCTTGTTTGATTGATTTTTCAATTGCAAGAGACGTATCTCCAGCCTTACCAATCCCGACTCCAACTCGTCCTTGCTTGTCTCCTAGGAGCATCGCAACTGAGAAGCTGAACCGTCGTCCTCCTCCCATCACACGTGTTACACGTCTGATATCAAGAATTTTCTGTTCGAATTCTGGCTTCTCCCGCTTTGGTCGTCGTCGTGGTTGACGTCGGTTCTTTGTGAAATCTCGACCTCCACCGGTAGTGCTCGCACCAGTTCGTGGAGTTCGTCTTCCTGCTGCACCTGGCCGAGCCGTAGCTGGTCTTGCAGTAGCCGTTCTTGAAGGAGCGGTAGTCGAAGCTACAGCAGCTGGAGCTTTTGCTTCAGTCTTCACTTCTGGAGTTTTTTTTGTGATTGTTTCTTCTGCCATAAAAATAATATATTAAACCTGAATTCCTTCAGCGCGAGCACCTTCAGCAATCGCTTTGACTTGGCCAGTAAATTTATAACCCCCTCGGTCGAATACAGCTTTTTCAAGCTTTGCAGCCTTAAGAGCTTTTCCGAGTGATGTTCCGATCTCAGCTGCTTTCTCTAAAGGAGTTCCTTTAGAAAGATTCTGTGTAGTAGCTGCGGCAAGAGTTTTTCCTGCTACATCATCAATCGCCTGAACGGTAATGTATTTGTTTGACTTAAAGATAGCCAGTCGAGGACATTCTGCTGTCCCTGATATTTTACCACGAATTCGATTATGTCGTGAATTTCTTTTTTGAGTTTTTTTAGCAAGCATAGTGATTTATTAAACGGTTTTCTTACCTTCTTTTCGACGGATAACTTCATCGGCGTATCGAATACCCTTCCCCTTATATGGTTCAGGCTTTTTCTTCGACCTTATCTCTGCAGCAAATTGCCCCACAGTTTCTTTGTTGATTCCTATGATCGTAAGATTGTTCTTCTCAGCGGTAAGGGTAATTCCTTCTGGAATATCCATAATTACTTGATGCGAAAACCCAAGAGACATTTCAAGTTTGTCTCCTTTAACTTCTGAACGAAACCCAACACCCTCGACAATGAGCTTCTTTTCAAAAGGAGTATTGACTCCCTGGATCATATTCATAATGTGTGATGAGTATGTACCCCAGAGAGATCTTGAATTAACGTTCTCTTGTAGTGCTGCTGTTTTTACCTCATCTTCTACTACTTCTACAGACACATATGCTGGGTTGTATGCACGAGTCAGAGATCCTTTTGGACCCTTTACTGTGATAACCCCTTCAGCAACAGATATTTCTGTTTGTGCAGGTATGATTATTTGTTTTTTTCCGATTCGTGACATAGACTTTCGTTTACCAGATAGTGAATAATAGCTCTCCTCCTACGTTTCGTTTCCGTGCTTCATCATCTGTGATGATTCCAACTGGTGATGTTAGAATCGCTGCTCCATGACCACTCTTAACTCGGTGAATATCTTGAAATCCTTTATAGATTCTTCGAGAAAATTTAGATTGTCGTCGTAGGTCAGTGATTGCAGGTTCGTTCTTTGTGTACTTAAGCGTTACGATGAGCTTCTTTGTTGCCGGAGTATCTCCTTTAACTTCATATGACTCAACAAACTTTCTTCGTACGAGTGCTTCAAGAATTGCTTCTTTCATTTTTGAATAAGGAATACTTGTTGTTTCCTTCTTAACCATTGAAGCATTTTTAATGCTAATGATCATGTTTGAAATTGGGTCGCCTACCATGATGATTTCTTAACTCCAGGAATAAGACCTTTGTTTGCTAGTTCACGAAAACTGATTCGGTTGATACCAAAATCTCGCATATAACCGTTCGGTCGTCCAGAAAGTAAACATCGGTTCTTAAGACGCGATGGTGATGAGTTTTTTGGAAGACTTTGTAGTCCCAACATATCTCCTGCTGCCTTAAGTTCCGCACGCTTTGCAGCATACTTGTTGTGAAGTTTTCTTCGTTTTGCTTCTCGAGCGATTAATGCTTTTCGTGCCATATAGATTAAAAATAGTTAAATTACTATGCAAACGCGTAGTGGAGGCTATACTAGCAAAATGAGATCGAATGTCAAGAAGAGATTTCTTGAAAGGAATCGAGGGGGTGCCCTGGGGTGCAAGAAGAGATTTCTTGAAAGGAATCGAGGAGGTGCCCTGGGGTGCAAGAAGAGATTTCTTGAAAGGAATCGAGGAGGTGCCCTGGGGTGCAAGAAGAGATTTCTTGA
>Ga0208646_1000435_pt1 | contig 26803 bp, 25 predicted proteins | sample AntAceMetag02UK8_FD_184762 | JGI IMG/M metagenome (GOLD analysis project Ga0208646, IMG submission 184762) | Saline lake microbial communities from Ace Lake, Antarctica - Antarctic Ace Lake Metagenome 02UK8 (SPAdes) (version 2) | ecosystem: Environmental > Aquatic > Non-marine Saline and... | reverse complement strand
AGCGTTCTGCGCCTTCTCTGGCGATCCGAGCACCTGCCTCGGCGAGCTCTTCGATTCGCTCTTCGATGTCATAGTCCGAAAGGTTTGACCAGTTTGCGCCGAAAGTATTTGTCTCCACGCAGTCCACGCCAACCTCGAAATAGGCGTCATGGACAGCGGTGACGATGTCGGGGCGTGTCACGTTCAAAATTTCGTTACAGCCCTCAAGGCCCTGAAAGTCCTCCATCGTGGGACCAGCGTCTTGCAGCATTGTTCCCATGGCGCCATCGGCAACGATGACCCGTTGAGCCATCTCGTCAAGAAGGTTCTGGGACCTTTCGGGCAAATGAAGCTTGTGTGTGTCATCCATCGCTATCGAACCCCCGCCTGTTCCAGGACTGAGAGTACCGTTTCGTGCTGGTTAAACGCATAGAGGTGAATGCCAGGAGCCCCCGTGGCCTTGAGATCTTTAGTCAAGTTCGCTGCCCATTCAATGCCCACTCGTTTTTGCGCTTCAGGATTTGCCGCGGACTCCAAGGCTTTACGCAGCTCTCTCGGAGCGCGCTCACCCGTGAGCTCGAGAATTCTCTCAAGGCGCCCCACTGACGTAATCGGCATGATCCCCGGCAGGATGGGCATCGTTACCCCAGCCGCTCGGGCTGATTCAACGAAGCGCTCGTATTCCTCCACCAGGAAAAAAAGCTGGGTTATTGCAAGGCTAGCTCCGGCCTTTTGCTTTGCGAGGAGCACTTCGATGTCCTGATCGGGTGTTGCTGATTCGGGGTGCCCGTTGGGGAAGGCAGCGACCGCGACGCGGTCGATAGCTGACCCGCTGCCCTTCAGGTTCATCAGGAGCTCTACCAGGTCACTGGCGTGGGGCAAATCTCCCCGGGGCGCGTCATCGCCCTGGGGGAGATCCCCCCTCAGAGCCAAGAACTGGGTAATTCCTGCCTCAACAAAGGAGGCAATCAGCGCGGTGGCCTCCTGTTGGGTATTACCGACGCAGGTCATATGGGCCAGAGGAGAAGCCTCGGTGGCGGTGGCAATGTAATCAAGAACACCAAGGGAATCTCTCGCAGATGAACCACCGGCACCAAAAGTCACCGAGATGAATTCTGGATTAGCCCTTGCCAGGTAATCAATAGCTTCTCGCAGGGCACCACCGTGTTCCGGAGATCGCGGCGGGTATACCTCGAAAGAAACCGGGAAGGTTTTATTTTTCATGCTCGGTCGCCTCTCTCGGATAATGATCACACTCATCGGGGAGGCTTCCGCAATGGCCCCATTGTAGGGCGAGGTGCTGGGAATCCCACCCTGCCAGGGGCAAAAATTCACTATCGGGGGGATATTCTTACGAACACGTTGCACCGATAAGGAGTCACCATGACCAACACCAAACTTGAGGCGGGCGCCCTAGCCCCAGAATTTTCTCTAACCGATGCTGGCGGTAACGTCGTCAGCTTGAAAGAGCTTCGTGGCAAGAAAGTAATTGTCTACTTTTATCCCGCGGCCAGCACCCCCGGCTGCACGACACAAGCTTGCGATTTCCGCGACAATATGGCGTCCCTCACCGCAGAAGGTTATGTTGTGGTGGGTATCTCGAAAGATGAGCGTCCAGCGCTTCAAAAGTTTGCGGCCGAAGAGTCTCTCGAGTTTCCCCTGCTGAGTGATTCAGACCTGACTGTTCATCACGCATATGGCGCGTACGGCGAGAAGTCGATGTATGGGAAAACAGTCACAGGCGTGATTCGTTCCACATTTGTCGTGAATGAAGATGGAGTCCTCGATCACGCGTTGTACAACGTGAAGGCGACGGGGCATGTTGCAAGCTTGAGGAGCAGACTTAGGTAGTCAGCCCGCTAAAAAGTCCTTCACTCGCGTCAGGAAACCGTCACCGTGCCGATCGAGAGGTTAGCCTGTGGATAGGAAACCATCAGCTCCAGTTGGTGGGCAGAGCTTGACCAGTTGGATTGCAACAACGCTGATTTGTATGTCCCTTGGCGATCAACTACTTGGATGGTCTTAACCCCTGATTTTGCGGGGGAAACTAAGTATTTGTTCTCAAAAAAGTAGACGCTTTTGACCCTCTTAGACAGTCCAACAATCGCTGGAATAAATGTCCCTCGTCCCGCTACAAGCGTAGTTGCTCCGAGCAAAACTTTGAGGTCATCACCAAGGCTGCCCGAAAAGAGCCTGACAGCAACACCTAACGAATCACAGTGTCGAATGAGCGGCTCCAGGACAGGATTTCTTTCGTCTTGGTGCACGATAGACACTTTGTCCCATTTTCGAAGGGACAGGATGAGAGTATAAAAGGCTAGCGGAGGTTGCGCATATTCCAGAGCAGATCGTCCCCTGAAAATGTCTCCTCCGCGGAGGTGAATCACGAGTGTGTTGGGTCCGGACCGCCCCTGTACCAGACCTGGCGCTAAGAAGGACCTTGATTCCACCCAAGCCCGATCTGAGTCAGAAACGGTGAGTGGAAAAAGCCTGCGGTTCCAATGTACCAGGGCTGAGGGCCTCGATTTTCTAGGTTTTTTAGCTTTCTCGATCCACACTTTCAAACCTGACTCGGTTTCGAAAAATCCTGGATTAGAAAGCTCTCCCGATTGGGAAAATAGGCTAAATCCCAACAACACAACATGTCCAAACTTATGGCGGTGAGCGCTTGCCGTTGCGGAGACAACTTCCCGAACGGCATTCCCAAAGCGCCCAAGATGAGGAAGGACAAATCCGATGTGGCTAGATGGAATTCTGTTGGGGTGGACTAGGAGCCCCAACGGTAGGACGAATACACGAAGACCCGAGGTTTCCCCGGGCGCCAATCCTGGCAGGTGCTCGAGCGAGAGCTGGCGTTGATGGCTTCGGGAATAAATGTACAGCCGGCCCTGAAAAATTAGATACCACCGATTGCTCATCAGATTCCGAGGCAGCCTTATGAGGAACTTTGGTAGTTGCGAGGCGATTGTCACTACGTCACCCTGGTTCACCCTGCGGGCTACCCTCAGGGTGGTACGGAGCACTGGTTCGCAGCGCCTCTTCCCACTTCCTAAAACCGCCAAGACCGGTTGGGCTGATGGATTTTAGATACCAATTCAGATGCCTGAAACCCTTCGGTCTGATGTTTGTCCCGTTGGATATTCTTCCCACGAACCTCTGGTGTGTTCCCCCCAACATTTCTCCGGCGTCAGTGAGGTTCGAGTAGCTTCCGAGAATCCCACCGCACTGAGCCAGGGTGAGAGCATCATTGAGCGTCTCTAGGCCAAGCCAGTAGCGGTGGTTCACTCGGGGTTCATTTTGGAGAGCGTACGAATTTCTGAAATGCATCCGAAAAGTGGGGGAAACACTTAGCCGAGGCCCGAAAGCACGCCTGAATGGGGCTACGTATTGCGACGCCTCAGTAACGAGAAATATGTTGTCAAACTCTTCACTGTCTAAAATTTTCTTGCTTGCTCCGACCATTTGCTTAATGGTTGGCGGAAGCGAATGTCCGGCCGCGGTTCGCATTTCTTGACCCCTGAAGTGAACCCCTAAAATTTTTGGCCCCGCGGATGAAACGGTCCCCAACGCCCTAATTTCTTTCGCTGCTGATGTATTTATGCGAACGTACTTGTCCCACATCAAACGGAAAATTGGACTCTTCACCATTGAGTAGGGCACCCCAGCGGGATACTCGCCGCCAGGATTGTGGACGTTGTTCGAAAAGGCCTCTTCTCTGGTAATTTTTGAAACGGGCTGGAAGTAGTACTCCCATACATTTCTGGTACCCCGAACGGGATCTTCTTGCTGGTAGGGAGTCGGGTGTGTCTCGAGATCGATATGCGGGACAGCCCCCAGTTCATCGGCGAGGCGCAATTTTCCAAGAACTCCTGCCACAAGGGAAAAGAAGCCAGAGCCATGTCTCCAAATTACGTAAGAATCCACCTCGCCCTTTCCTGCCTGTCTAAAATAATACTTCTCGAATCTCGCAAGTAGAACTCTTCCTTTCCTGCTGCAACGGTTTTGGAACTAGCCAGCGAAACCCGAGAAGGCCAGAGGTCATCGGAGGGCTCGAAAACCCAGGGTGGGCCCCGTCAGGCTCGAACTGACGACCCACGGATTAAAAGTCCGTTGCTCTACCAACTGAGCTAGAGGCCCCGCAGAAAATCTTAGCGGGCAGTGGGCGGGCTCGCTTTCAGTGGTCCATCCAAAGCGGCTGGCTGTAATAGAGTTTGGTGTCTCGATTTCCCAATAGAAGGTCTCCCATGCGCACCTCGCTTCGAAACGGTTTTGCTCTCCTTGCCCTGAGCTCCCTTGTTCTCTCAGGGTGCGCAACAGAAGCGATCCTTGAGCCCCTCGATGAGCCAGTCATCGTCGCGGAAGTCATCGATGCGCCCCGGCATCCGCTCACCGGAGTCGAGCTGGGAAGCTCGGTGGTCAGCGGACCGAGTATCGCGGTGAAAATTGATAACACTAGCTCCGGGCGCCCACAGGTGGGTATTGCCTCCGCAGACATCGTTTATGAAGAGCTCGTTGAAGGTGGCGTTACTCGTTACCTTGCCGTCTTTCACACCACCATCCCTGACGAGGTAGGGCCCGTTCGCTCCGGCCGTCCACAAGACGCGGGGATTGTCCCCTCCTATGACGGAATTTTCGTGTTTTCCGGGGTGGGAAATTCCAACGTCCGAGAAATCATCCGCGGTAGCGGCCTGAAGCTCGTTGAGCACGACACCTCCGGTGGAACGCCGGATGCCCCCTTCTTTTTCCGCAGCGATCGCAAGCCTGCGCCCTGGAACCTCCACATCAAGTCAGCCGAGCTCGCAGTCACCTATGCCGACTTACCTTCCCCGGCCCAACAGTTCGATTTTGTGTCGGATACCTCTGAATCAACAGCTGTCCTTGAGGGCGAAGACGCCGAATCTGTCACCGCAGTGTTCAGCAAGGGGATCGAGTCCATTTGGAAGTACGACACCGCAACCGGGGTTTATGTGAAGTTTCTCGCCAATGGCAGCCCCGACGTGGACGCTGATGGAACTCAGATTTCTGCCACCAACGTTGTGATTTTCACCCCCAACTACTTTGATGTCGAGGCATTGCCCTCGGCTCAAATCGCCGGCACTATGGAAACTGCTTACATCGCGACGGGTGGAAAAATTGTCTCTGGTTTGTTTGATGCAACCGTGGTTGGCGACCCAATTGTTCTCACCCACTCCGATGGGACGCCTGTTTACTTGGGCACCGGAAAAACCTTCGTCTTACTTCCCCCGGGAGCTGGTTCGATAGCTGGCGGGGTGACCCCCGGCACACTCTCCTTCGGGCCAGTTGGTGCCGAGCAAACCCGCAACCTCTAGCGGTTCTCTGATAGCTCAACGCTAGCGAGTTTTCTTTCCCGCAGAGCTAAGAACAGCGGGAAAGTGAAAGCGAAAGCAGTAATGCCTGAGAGCGCGATGTAGATCCACACCCGCTTCATGCCGAGTTTCTTTGCTTCGAAAATCATCAATGCTGAGCCAGCAATGGCGACAATCAGCAAGTCAAGGGACAACACCCAGTCAACAGGCGTTCCAAACCACGCTAGGAGGTAGTTGGCACCTGTCACGCTGGCGATTCCATTGAACACCCACGCGGTCACAAGGCCAGCGATCGAGAGCAGGAGGTAAAAGACAAATCGGGACTGGTGTTTTTTCTGCTGGGTCATCCCCACAGGATAGGGGCAGATGTTCATGGTTCTGGCGTAGCGTGGAGGAGTGGAATCACCCTTTGCTCGCCCTGTCCGCATGGGGCATGATCGCTTGGAAGGCTCAGCGGGCGCAGATCCAGCCGATATCGTCATGGACCCGGCTGAGCGGTCCGCCATTGCTCACGCAACGGCACAGCTTCTCATTTCTCGCTCCGCCGGAGAGGAAGACGCAGAACGAGTGGAGCGGCTGGTGAGCTTTGCCGAAGAACACGGTTTGGACACGTTGGCAGAGCTGTGGTCGACAGCTCACCCGGTCAGCCTTCCCGGAGCACTTTGGCGTCTCTATCTTGTCAAAGCGGCACTCTCCCACAACCTCACTGATGGCAGTGAAGTGTTTTCCCGCGGCCTCGAAGGGTTGGGAGGGATTGATGCTGTCGTTGTGGGAGCGCCTAGTCCGCTCACCCCAGAAGCGTTCCTGGTGATTCTTGACGATATTTTGCGGGGTGCGTTTCGAGGAGAGTTTGCGCTGGCTTTGGAACGCGCGTCGGCGGTGGCAAAGGCTGTTTCTGCGGGGGTAATTTCGCTTCCGCCAGAAAGTGAAATCAATGATTATCAGCTCTCGCGGCAGGCGTTGCGGTGGAGCATTATTTCCGATGAGCTAGCACTGAGTGCTAAAAAAGCGGCCGAAGGTCTCTTGCTCTAAGGGGCTCACAGCGCCGAGGAATAGACTGTCGAAGCCGGATCGCAGTAACCCCGGGCTCCAACATTAGCCGCTTCGAGCGGCCACGCGCCGAGAGGCGTTCTGCGGTCCGGCTCCCTAGTTTTTCCCCGCGGGAGCTTCGTGTGTCTCGACGGCAACAATCTGTGGCGACGCAGTGTCGAAAGAAAAATGAATCACACTGAAGCTTCCCGTTGCCAGGTTTGCTAGGTCATACCAGTGAGCTCCGCCTCCACCATGGCCCACCTCGGCGGCAGCAGAAACAAGCTGGGGCAAGACGGGTCCATGGGAGCACACCACCGTGCCCACTCTTTTCCCCATGCGTTTCTCGATGATGGAGTGCACTTTGTCCCCCGAAGACTCGAAGTTGTCTTGGGCGAGACCTTGTGAGGTTTTGATTGAGAGCGAGGCAGCTTCTTCCAGAGGACCCATGGTTGCTAGGCAGCGCGCTGCAGGACTGCTGAGGATTGCTTCGGGACCAAACGCTCTTATACCGCCTGCGATATTCCGGGCTTGGAGGAGACCTTTATGGAGAAGTGGCCTGGTCGAATCGGGACCATCCCAATTTTCTGGTGGCATCGCTTTCCCATGTCGAACAAGAATCAGTGGGAAAGTCCTCGCCCGTCCACTCTCAAACAGTGCCTCGAAGTTTTCGACAATATCCACGTCGTGTTCGTAGGTGAGGGCTTTGCGAGCCTTCTTAATGCTCAGCCACTCCAGGGCAAAGATTTCGTTGTTGGACTCAAAGGGTGAGCGCTCCGCTTCACCAGGGTCAACTTCAGCAGCCCAGTAGTGGACCTCTTTGGGCTTGCCGCCAGGAAGCGAATAGTCCACGCGACCGAGGTAAGGGCCCAGGATGATGTGGAGACCTGTTTCTTCCAGAATTTCCCGTTGCGCGGTTTCGGGCAGAGTTTCCCCTGGGTCTACTTTGCCTTTGGGCAACGAGACATCTTTGTGTTGGGTTCGATGAACAAGCAAGATGCGGACTTCGCCATCGACCACTTTCCAACAGACAGCGCCACCGGCAAATACGGTGTTTGAGGAGGAGCTCACGCGACTATGCCGCCTCTTTTGCGGGCAGAGATGTCCTGCATCGTGTCATTTTGAACATCCCCCAGTAGCTCACCCGAATCATCACGGAAGTGTCTTGTCCACGAACCGTCAAGGCGTAGCGACCAGGATTGCCTTTCGTTGCTCATGCCCCGGTCGAGTTGGGATTCTAATTGCGAAATATGGTGGGGGTCCGTGATCTGCACCAAAACCTCGATTCGGCGGTCCAGGTTGCGGTGCATCATGTCGGCACTGCCGATATAGACAGCGGGTGACCCGGCATTGTCGAACCAAAAAATCCTTGAGTGCTCTAAATAGCGCCCCAGGACACTTGTGACCTTAATCGTTTCGCTCAATCCGGCAACACCGGGAATAAGCGTGCAGATTCCCCTGACCCAAATCTCGACGGGCACACCGGCCATGCTGGCCCGGTAGAGGGCATCGATGATGATTTCGTCCACGAGGGAATTGAGCTTCACACGAATCCGGGCAGGCTTGCCCGCTTCGTGGTTTTTGATCTCCGTCTTGATGAGGTTGAGCAAGCCTTTTCGAAGGTATCGCGGAGCGACAAGAAGTCGTTTGTATTTTTTCTCCAGCGCATAACCAGACAGTTCATTGAAGAGTCGGGTCAATTCTTTCCCCACCTGCTTGTCTGCGGTGAAGAGCCCATAGTCTTCATACACCCGGCTGGTTTTGGGGTTGTAGTTTCCTGTTCCCACGTGAGAGTAATGCCCAAGGGTTCCGTCTGCCTCTTGGCGGATAATGAGCGTCAACTTGCAATGGGTTTTGAGCCCCACAAGCCCATAGACCACGTGAACTCCCGCTTTTTCGAGCTTCCTGGCCCAGGAAATGTTGGCCTGTTCGTCAAAGCGAGCTTTGACTTCCACCAGTGCAAGAACGGCTTTCCCGGCTTCGGCAGCCCGGATGAGTGCACCAATAATCGGGCTATCCCCGCTGGTTCGATACAGGGTCTGTTTGATGGCCAGCACGTTCGGATCGTGGGCCGCCTGCTCAAAGAAGGCTTGAACACTGGTCGCAAAAGATTCGTAGGGGTGGTGAACCAATATGTCCCCCGCACGAATGGAGCGGAAAATATCGGGTTCTTCCGTGGGCTCGGAGGGGAGTAATTGGGTTGAGGTAACAGGAAGGTGGGGTGGGTATTTCAGCGAGGGCCGCTCGATAGCAGCAATTTCGAAAAGCCCAGTGAGACCCAAGGGCGCGGGTAGTCGATAAACCTCCTGCTTGGTTATTCCCAATTCACCGATGAGTAGCTCCAGCGTGACGTCGTCCATGTCATCGGTGATTTCGAGCCTGATGGGGGGACCAAACCTTCGCCGGAGCAGTTCTCGCTCGAGCGCTTGGATGAGGTTTTCACTCTCATCCTCATCCACTTCCACGTCTTCATTTCGGGTCACACGGAATTCGTGGTGCTCGAGGACTTCCATTCCGGGGAACAGCTCTTGAACATGGTTGGAAATCAGGTCCTCAATGGGGATATAGCGCTCTCGTCCGGTCCCATCATCGGGCAGAGCAATAAAGCGCGAAAGAATGGGCGGGACTTTGAGCCTGGCAAATTCGACGGTGTCGGTCTTGGGGTTTCGAATCCGAACCGAGAGGTTCAGCGAGAGACCAGAGATGTAGGGGAAAGGGTGGGCGGGATCTACGGCAAGGGGCATCAGCACGGGATAGATTTGCTCGCTAAAGAGCTCATCCAGGCGCTCACGGTCGGCATCCCCGAGGTCACTCCACGATTCGATATGGATATCCGCATCATCCAGAGCGGGTTTCACCAGGTCAGAGAAGGCCCGCGCGTGGCGGTCTTGCAAAGCGTGAGCCGTGTGGGAAATATCTTCCAAAACCTGCTGGGGAGATCGACCCGTGTTGGTGGGGACAGCAATACCGGTGACCATGCGGCGTTTCAAACCGGCCACTCGCACCATGAAGAACTCGTCGAGGTTACTGGCAAAAATCGCCAAGAAATTCACTCGCTCCAGCAGGGGAACTTCCGCGTCTTCGGCGAGTTCGAGCACTCGTTGGTTGAAAGCCAGCCAACTCAGTTCGCGATCGAGAAAACGGTCATGGGGGAGATCGTCGGAGTGCGGCGGTGTGATTTCATCGAAATCCTCGGCGAAGTCGCCGCCTACCCCCGCGGCGACGTCATACTCGCGGCGAATCTCATCCATGGGCGTCATTGTGTCACCTCCGCCGCAGCGATGGCGAAAGAATGAAGAAGCCGTCGCTAGAGGCCAGTGGGGTGCTGGCTGGTGGGCGAGGGCTGGTTCATGTTCTTTACTTCTTCCGAGGCTTCGGCAATGGTGAATCGGTAGCCGACGTTTCTGACCGTTCCGATGAGGGACTCCATCTCACCAAGCTTCGCGCGTAGACGACGGACGTGAACATCCACCGTTCTTGTGCCACCAAAGTAGTCATACCCCCACACTTCACTGAGCAACTGTTCCCTGGTGAACACCCGTTGCGGGTGGCCTGCCAAAAACCTCAATAACTCAAACTCTTTATAGGTCAGATCGAGTGCTCGACCGTTTGCTTTCGCCTGGTAGCTGACTTCATCAATGGTGACCCCGCTGGCTGAAATCATGCTGTCACCCGCTGCCGCGGTCCCCTTGGTGGTGAGCAAGCGAATCCGTGCATCCACTTCCCCCGGCCCGGCCGTGGCGAGGACGACATCGTCAAAACCCCACTCCGCATTCAGTGCCGGCATTCCCGACTCGCTGACCACGACAAGGAGGGCTGCGGAAAGACCGGTGGTGGTGAGTATTCGACACAGCGCTTTTGCGGCAGAGAGATCGTTCCGGGCATCAACCAGCACAACGTCAGATTCCGGTGCGCTCACCAGCGAAGCGGGTTGGGCGGGAATGGTGCGAACACGGTGACTGAGAAGGTTGAGAGCAGGGAGCACTACAGAGGCTTCCTCGGAACTGAGCGCGAGAATGCTTGCCATAACGGCTCACCTCGATTCTTGCTTGTGCAGTGACCCCATTCTAACCGGGCTCTAGCATGGGGGTATGGCACCCATCCTCACCAACGTTCTTCCTGCGTGGATCGTCATGCTCGCCGGGGCGTTGGCGGTCGCTGTTTTCGCGCCAGAGGGGTCGTTGTTTCAAGGGCTGGTGGCGGTGTTGGCTGCGGCGATTGTGGTGGCCTTTGTCCTACAGATTGCCTTTTATCGCGCCGAGGGTCTGGTTTCCCGGTTGTCGCTGGCGTTGACGGGCAACGTGGTGATCACGGCAGCGTTTGCCATCGTTTTCCAGGTTCTCGCTCAGATACAATAAGGGCATGCTCCTTGCCATTGAAATCTTCTTCCTCGGTCTCCTCGTGCTTGCAGGAGTAGCAATCGCGTGGTTGTCGGGGATTGTTTTGCTCAATCTCTACAAGGGCCAGCGCTAGAGACGTGGCTCCCGCTCCCCACGAGCACCCACCCGATAAGCCCCGCGGGGGAGATGTATTTGCTGCGCAAAGGGCGTTTCTCCAAGGGAAAACCTGGTGGGATGCCAGTGCTCGCGGCATCGTTACTGTCGCGGGACCAGATCGTCTGACCTGGCTGCACTCTGTGACCAGTCAAGACCTTCTGGGCCTTCGGCCAGGAATCACAGCCGAATCACTGATCCTCAGCCCCCAGGGAAAGATAGAACACTCCTTCCTCGTCACTGACGATGGCACGGTGTCGTGGCTGTTGACAGAGCCTGGACACCGCGATGCCGCAGCCGCTTGGCTGCAGTCGATGAAGTTTCGAATGGACGTCGTCATTGACACCCCCGAAGATCTCGTGATTGCAGGACTCTGGGGAACCCAGACGGTTGCTTCAGAAGCGCACTTTCCCATCACCTTCAGAGACCCCTGGCCACAGGTGGGCGATGGATCCGTGGGGTACCACCAGGGGGACCACCCCGGGTCTGGCTGGGACATGAGCTACGTTCTGTCGGGAAGCGACTCCTCCGGCTTACTCGAGGACCAAGCGCCCATCAGCGATCAAGCGTGGGAGGGCTTATCGATTGCAGCCGCCAGGCCCTCCGCCACAGAAGTGGATGAGAAATCCCTTCCCCACGAATTGGATTGGCTGCGCACCGCAGTGCATTTGAATAAGGGGTGCTATCGAGGACAAGAATCGGTGGCAAAAGTCCATAACTTGGGACACCCACCTCGTCGCCTCACTCTTCTGCACCTCGATGGCACCCCCTCGCTCCTGCCCGATCCAGGCGACGTGGTGGAAAGCGAGGGTGTGAACGTCGGACATATCACCCGCGCAGCATGGCATTACGAACTGGGACCTATCGCTCTGGCACTGCTTAAGCGAAAAGCATCTGCGGCAGACGTGAGCGTGGTGACGAAAGAGGGCACGATTGCTGCCGCTCAAGAAGTGTTGGTCCCGGAAGATGCCGGACGAGCGATGCCCCGGCAACGCCTGGGCTAGGAGTCGCTGGATAAGCTGGAGGCATGGCACACACACTGATTCTTCTGCGGCATGGTCAATCTGAATGGAATAAAAAGAACCTTTTCACCGGTTGGGTGGACGTTCGCCTCACCGCTCAAGGCCAGGAGGAAGCATCCCGAGCCGGCACTTTGATGAAAGAGCACGGTTTGCTCCCGGATGTTGTTCACACTTCCTTGCTGTCGAGGGCCATCCAGACCGCTAATCGCGCTCTGGAAACGGCCGACCGTCTTTGGATTCCCGTTCACCGCACCTGGCGCTTGAACGAGCGTCACTACGGCGCGCTGCAGGGAAAGGACAAAGCGGAAACGCTTGCCGAGTTTGGCGAAGAACAGTTTCAACTCTGGCGGCGAAGCTTTGATGTTCCACCACCGCCTATTGACCCCACCAATACCTATGCGCAGCAGGGGGATCCGCGTTATGCCGACGTGGAGGGGTTTGTGCCGAAGACCGAATCGCTAAAAATGGTGATTAACCGAATGCTTCCCTATTGGAATACTGACATCTTTCCTGATGTTGGCGTCGGCAAAGTGACACTGGTAGTTGCGCACGGGAACAGCCTTCGTGGCTTGGTGAAGCACTTAGAGGGAATTGGCGATGACGACATCGCAGAGCTCAATATTCCCACGGGCATGCCTTTGGTTTATGAATTCACAAAGGACATGAAGGTCAAGGGCCCTGGAAAATATCTTGACCCCACAGCGGCGGCCGCTGGTGCTGCTTCTGTCGCCAAACAGGGAGCAAAAAACCGCTAGGACTCGCTCGGGTTCCATTCTCCCGACGAGAGATACATCATCTTCTTCGCGATGGAGACAGCGTGGTCGGCGAACCGCTCGAGATAACGTGATGCGAGTGTGGCGTCGACAGTAGTTTCAGCCCCCTGAACCCATCCTTCGCTCAACACGGTTTCAAAGACGGATAGGTGCAACTTGTCGACTTTGTCGTCCTCGTCGCGGATTTTCTCGGCCAGCGCGGTGTCTTGAGTTTTCAGCAGCTCCACCAGCATTGTCGCCAACTGGACGTCGAGTGAACCCATCTCTTGGAAGGTGGGTCGAATGGACTTGGGCACCACTTTGTCGGGGAAACGGTATCGCGCAAGCTGGGCGAGGTGCTCCGACATGTCACCCATCCGCTCGAGCGACGAGCTGATGCGTAAGGCGCTGACCACGATGCGAAGATCTCTCGCGACCGGCGATTGCCTTGCAAGAATAGCGATGGCGTGCTCGTCTAGCTCGTTGACCGCCTCATCGATGATGCTGTCCCGGGCAATGACCGATTCGGCCAGCGTGACATCAGATTTGTTGAAGGCTTCGACCGCGTCCGTGATGGAAGTGACCACGAGACCGGCGATGGCGACGAGCCGATCCTGGACTTCGTGCAGTTCTTGTTGAAAAAGCTCGCGCATGTTGCTCCTTGTTGACCTCAAACCCCTTCATGCGACTCTCTCGCACCAACGTTAACGCGGGGTGATGCGGGGGTTAACTCTCCGCTTGAAGCCTAGTTTAGCGCCTAAAGCTCGCAAACGGCCGGTGGCAACACCCTAGGCTTGAGCCATGGAATGGGTCTGGTCATCGGGCTGGAGTGTGGGACTGGGCGTTGCCATCGGTCTTCTTTTGGCCGCGCTGGTCTGGGCCGCAGTGGGCTGGAGCCGTCGGGGTGAAACCGTCCTGGAACAGCCGGTGCCCCACGGCGTGGACACGGCGCTGGAAGTGATCGGTGCGACCGGGGTGGTCTTAGATGCAGACAACCGCGTGCTCCGGGCGGCTAAGTCGGCTATCTCTTTGGGCCTTGTCACTGACCGCGACGTGGTCTACCAACCGATCCTCGACTTAGTGCGGGAATCCCGCGAAGAGGGTATTCCTCTCTCTGAAGAGTTTGAGCTGCCCGGAGAAACTTCATCGGCACCGCCGGTGCACCTTCTGGTGAGGGTCGCGCCACTGGGACTTCGTTTGATGTTGGTGGTGGCCGATGATCGGTCAGAAATGTACCTTCTGGACTCTGTTCGACGTGACTTTGTCGCGAACATTTCACACGAACTCAAAACCCCCATTGGCGCTGTCTCGCTGCTCGCCGAAGCCCTCCAGTACTCCGCGGATGATCCCGATCAGGTGCGGGCCTTTGCCGCGACACTGGAAAAAGAGGGTCACCGCCTTGCGGAAATGACCAGCGACATCATTGAGTTGACAAAACTGCAATCCCTGGGCACGATTCAAGACCCCGAGGTCGTCTCAATCGATCGAGTGGTCGAACAAGCCATTGCTACCAATTCGGTCCTGGCGAAGAAATCTGGCATCACCGTGGCCATGTCGGCGACAAGCGGTGGTTTGGTCATGGGAGATCCTGGCTCCCTGACGAGTGCGCTGCATAATCTGGTGCGCAACGCAATTATGTATTCCCCATCCCAGTCCCGGGTGGGGGTGGGAACCAGCATTAAAGGCGGGGTGATCGAAGTCTCTGTCACCGACCAAGGCCAAGGGATTGCCGAAGGGGACCTCGAAAGGATTTTTGAGCGTTTTTATCGCAGTGACCCCGCTCGATCGCGGGACACGGGAGGAACCGGATTGGGTCTTGCCATCGTCAAACACGTCATCAATAACCACCAGGGGGAAGTTCGGGTGTGGTCGCAATGGGGTAAAGGTTCCACCTTCACCATCCGTTTGCGCCAGGCCCCCGTGGGCTCTGAGTTAGGCGATGAAGGGGAGGTTCTGCCAGCACCCGTGGGCAAGAAGGTCATTCCTCGGCCGGCCGAATACCTCGCCACTGATGAAATTCCTGTGGTGAGTGTGGAGGAAAGCCCCGCACCGGGAGAGGGCAGAAGGCCGTGACGTCAATCCTGGTTGTCGAGGACGAAAAGTCTCTCAGTGAACCCCTGGCTTATTTGTTGCGCCGAGAGGGCTACGACGTTGCGGTGGTGGACAACGGTCTTTCCGCCGTGGCAGCCTTCACCGAAGACCCACCGGATCTCATGTTGCTGGATTTGATGTTGCCGGGGCTTTCGGGAACGGAGGTCTGCCGCCAGGTGAGGCTCACCTCTTCCCTTCCGATCATCATGTTGAGCGCGAAAGACGCCGAAGTGGACATTGTCGTGGGTTTGGAGCTGGGGGCAGATGACTACGTGACCAAGCCATATTCCTCTCGCGAGCTTCTGGCGCGTATCAAAGCAGTGCTCCGCAGGCGAGCCCAAGAACCTGAGCCCGAAGGTGGCGTGCTGGAGTATCACGGGATCTCCCTCGACACCGACCGCCACCAGCTCTTCGTTCGAGGCGAAGCGGTCTCTCTTCCCCTCAAGGAGTTTGAGCTGCTGGAGTTACTGATGTCCAATGCTGGCCGCGTCTTAACGCGGGGCCAAATTATCGACCGGGTGTGGGGCTCTGACTACTTTGGTGATACCAAAACGCTGGACGTCCACATCAAGCGATTGCGATCAAAAGTAGAACTATCGCCCTCGGACCCCACGCTGATTGTTACCGTGCGGGGTTTGGGGTACCGATTCGAAGCTTAGGGAACGAGTAGTTCGTATTCCGCCATGGTGCCATCGAGCACGGGCACAAATAATAGTTCGCCAGGAACGTCGGCGTACTGGAAATACACCGGGAATAGTGAGCCTGCTAAGACCTCGTCGTCTTCGATGATGATTCCTGCTGCGGGGTCATCCCCGAACCTGGTGAGAGCGGGCAGCGATGAAATGTCAAGCAATGAGTCGACTCGCTCTGAGCCAGAGTCGTATTGAACCAGCAAGGAAACGTCCGCTCCGCTGGTGTTCACCACACTCATCACCAGGTTTGCTTCACCCTGATCGTTGGTGACCAGGAGGACGTTTCTGATTGCGATGTCGCCCATGGTGGCTCCGACACCGTCAGAGGGGTCGTAATCCTTTTGGGTCGCAATTTCCGCCGTGAACGTGCATCCTGTGACTCCCAATATCAACGCCGAGGCAAGAACCAGGGGGGCAAAAAAACCGCGTCGCACGGGATGTTCCTCCGGGGGCTGATCGATTAGGCGCCATAGTCACGGTGTGACAGTGGTTCTCAGCTTACTAGGGATTACCTTTCTCGCTCTCGCCCGAGCCGCCGCTGCGGGGGCTTTTTGGCCCGGAAAATAGGGGGTAGGGCTGTGGTAAAATAGAAAGTTGCGAAAGGACACAGCGAATGCTTTTTGAAGTTGGCGAGACAGTGGTTTACCCCCATCATGGCGCGGCGACCATTACCGAAGTAAAGAACCGCACCGTCCGCGGTGAGAAGAAAATGTACCTCAAGCTCAATGTGAAGCAGGGAGATCTGACGATCGAAGTCCCTGCCGAAAACGTTGATCTTGTGGGTGTTCGCGATGTTATTGGGCAAGAAGGTTTGGACAAGGTTTTCGAAGTTCTTCGCGCCCCTTTCACGGAGGAGCCCACCAACTGGTCGCGTCGATACAAGGCAAACCTCGAAAAGCTTGCTTCGGGTGATGTCATCAAGGTTTCTGAGGTTGTCCGTGACCTGTGGCGCAGGGATCAGGACCGCGGTTTGAGTGCGGGGGAAAAGCGAATGCTCGCCAAAGCCCGTCAGATCCTGATTTCTGAGCTGGCGTTGGCGAAGAAGACGGATGAGGAAAAAGCCTCCGACGCTCTCGACGAAGTCCTCGCCTCTTAAGGCTTAGTGGGCGAGAGCGTTGAATACGGCACTCGTCATTGTTGCCGCTGGCAGCGGACAGCGGCTGGGCTCTTCTTTTCCCAAAGCTTTTGTTGGGCTTGCCGGTAAACCGCTCTTGCGGCACGCCCTAGAGCAGGCAGCGAGCTGGCACATCTCCCATTCGGTGGTGGTCGTTGTCCCTGAAGGATGGGTCGAACCGGCACGAGCGCTGGCACAGGGCCTGGTCCTTCCCGTCACGGTGGTGGTGGGGGGAGACACCAGGACGGCCTCTGTTCGCCAAGGTCTGCAGGCCCTACCGGAGGGCGCCACCCGAGTGTTGATTCACGATGCTGCACGACCATTGATGACCCCCTCAGTATTTGATCGGGTCCATAGCGCTCTCGAGGCTGGATCTGCAGCTGTCATTCCCGTGGTTCCCGTGGTCGACACCCTGGTGACCAGGGACAGCACAACCGGGGCAACCGAAGGCGGCGTCGATCGGGACGCTCTGGTGGGGGTTCAGACTCCGCAGGGTTTTGACGCAGGACTCTTGTTGGCGGCATACGAATCAGTGACCGGTGAGTTCACCGATGACGCTGAAGTGATGCGCTCTGCCGGACACAGCGTGGATTCGGTGGAGGGCGAAAGCGCAGGGTTCAAAATCACCTACCCGCAGGATCTGGAGCGCGCTGCGAGCCTTCTTGGCCACAGTCATACCCCTCTGGTCGGGTTCGCAATGGATGTGCACGCTTTCGATGATGAAAGCCCCCTGTATCTCGCGGGACTGGTGTGGCCGGGGGAAAAAGGACTCTCGGGGCACAGTGACGGAGATGTCGTCATCCACGCCATTGTCGATGCTGTTCTCCAAGCCGCGTCGCTGGGGGATTTGGGTCACCATTTCGGCAGTGATCGCGCGGAATTTGCGGGGGGCCCCAGCTCCGTTTTTGTAGAACACACGCGGGGGCTTCTGCTGGAAGCCGGATTGGTTATTTCTTCGGTGGGAGTCCAGGTTGTGGGCAATTCACCCAAACTCGCCTCTCGTCGCCTCGAAGCGGAACAACACTTGACCACACTGGTGGGCGCGCCCGTGTCACTGTCGGCGACCACCACGGATGGGCTGGGATTCACCGGTCGCGGCGAAGGAATCGCTGCCGTGGCAAACGTGGTACTTCGCAGAGCCACCGATCACTAGTCGGTCTGGCACTGCCTTAGGACCCTCTATCCTCGCTACCATGGGGCAGTGCCCGTCAAACTGTTCGATTCCCAGGCCCATGAACTCGTTGAGTTCACGCCCTTAGTTCCTGGACACGTTTCGCTCTATGTCTGTGGGCCAACCGTTCAGTCTTCGCCCCATGTTGGGCACTTGCGAAGCGCCCTCGTCTATGACCTGTGGGCGAGGTGGTTGGAATATCGCGGCTTTCAGGTCACGGTTGTGCGCAACGTCACTGATATCGACGACAAGATTTTGGAAGCATCGAGTGGTTCAGTTGAGGAGTGGTGGGCGCTTGCCGAACGCGTCGAGGCGGAGTTCCAGGATGCCGCCGATGTGTTGGGGATTTCACGGCCCACAAAGCAACCGCGAGCCACGGGTGACATCCCCAGCATGCTGGAACTTATTTCCACATTGATGTCTTCGGGTCATGCCTATTCAGCCGAAGATGGCTCAGGCGACGTCTACTTTGATGTCTCGCAGTGGAGCGACTATGGCGAATTGACCCACCAGAAGGTCGAGGATTTACGCAGCGGCTCAGGCCACGGCTCGATGGAAGCGGGTGCTAAACGCAATCCGGAGGACTTTGCGCTCTGGAAAGGGCATAAGGCAAGCGAACCAGACACGGCTTCGTGGCCTGCCCCCTGGGGCGCTGGTCGCCCGGGTTGGCACCTTGAGTGCACGGCCATGGCCACCAGATATTTGGGAAGCAGTTTTGATATTCATGGTGGCGGTATGGATCTTCGGTTCCCCCACCACGAAAACGAACTTGCCCAGGCGCGCGCTGCCGGTCATGGATACGCGAACCATTGGCTTCATAACGCACTCGTGACGGTCCAGGGCAACAAGATGTCTAAATCCCTCGGCAATGGTGTCTTGGCAGCAGAGATGCTCGGCGAAGCGCGACCGCTGGTTATTCGGTATGCCCTCGCGAGCGCGCATTATCGATCAGAGCTTGATCTTCATGAAGGGTTTCTTGCGGAAGCTGGCACAGCTTTTGGCCGTATTGAATCTTTCCTCGCCCGGGCTGAAACCCACGGAATCACCACGGCTGGCGGCGAGATCCCGGAGGCTTTTGCCCAGGCCATGGACGATGACCTTGGCATACCCGCGGCGCTGGCTGTTCTTCACGACACGGTGAGACAGGGGAATCACGCCGCTGACGAAAGTGCTTCCGATGCTTTTGCAACAGCCGCTCAACAGGTCCGAGCGATGCTCGCTGTGCTGGGGCTAGACCCCCTCGACTCCCAGTGGGGCAAGGACCCGGGCTCAGACGATGTGCTGGAAGCACTGGTAGAAAATGTTCTCGCACTGAGGGGGAAAGCAAAGTCAGAAAAGGACTTTGCCCTTTCTGATGCTTTGCGAGCGGCGCTCGACCGATCAGGGATCGACGTTCACGACGAACCAACAACCAGCACCTGGAGTATTCGTGGCTAAAAAAGGACACCCCACCCCAAGAAAAGCCAAAAAACCGGCAACGGTGGGGACCGGCGGGCACGGTCGAAAGGCCCTCGAAGGCAGAGGCCCCACGCCTAAAGCCGAAGATCGTGGGTGGCACCCCGCAGGGAAACGCAAGGCTGCCAAAGAGCGACTCGACGTTGCCAGAGCGCGCAAGGGTGGCACCGGCGCACCCAAGCGCACCGCCCGAGCACTCGGTAAAGATGCCGAAATGGTCACGGGTCGCAACGCTGTTCTCGAAGCTCTTCGCGCCCGAATCCCGGCACTCTCGCTGACCCTCGCCACCCGCATCGAAATGGATGACCGGGTGCGAGAGTCTCTCACGCTCGCGAACCGGCACGGTGTCCCACTGCTCGAGGTGCCACGGCCTGAGCTTGATCGCGTCACCGGACCAGACACGGTCCACCAGGGAATTGCTCTCACCATCCCGGCCTATGACTATCCCCACCCCATCGAGATGGCAGATGCTGCCCTCAAACGCACCGCAGCCCCGATTATCGTCGCCCTTGATGGTGTGATGGATCCCAGGAACCTTGGTGCGATTGTTCGCTCTGTGGCAGCTTTTGGCGGCGCCGGTGTGATTGTTCCCCAGCGCCGTTCCGCAGGAGTCAATGCCACGTCCTGGAAAACCTCCGCCGGTGCTATCGCCAGGACCCCTGTGGCGATGGCTGCCAATATGACACAAACCCTGAAGGCTTTGAAAGACCGCGGGTTTTTTGTGGTGGGCCTCGATGGTGGAGCAACTGATTTTGTCCCCAACGCTGATATTGCCGCAGCCCCGTTAGTGATTGTTGTGGGTAGCGAAGGAAAAGGATTGTCTCGCCTCGTCACGGAGACCTGTGATCAGATCTTGGGCATCCCCATTTCTGCCAAGACGGAGTCGCTGAACGCGGGAATCGCTGCGAGCGTGGTGCTCTATGAGGTGGCCAGAGCCAGGTTCCTGGGGCGCAAAGCCTAGATTCGATCCCGCCAGTTGGCATCAATGGTGGGGTTGGGCAACGTGAAGGCTTCGGTCGGGGGACCTGTCACCATGGCCTCATCCCTTCTGTGGGCGAGCACGTTTTCCATATAGGAGGCAACACTTTCCTTGAACCCCACGTCTCGGTCTTCTTCCCGTGACTTCATACCTCGGTGCTCGAGCCACTGATGAAATATTTCCGCGGGTTCAAGTTTCCCCCGGAACTCTTTGGGGATTGCCTTCATGACTTTGTCATAGACCTGGGAGAGCCACTCGTGGGCGACGACTTCTTCATCCACCTCTTCCTGGGGGTAGTGAAACGCTCGAAAAGCATCGAGGTCGTTCAATAAGCGCCTGGCCTGGTTTTCACCAGCGTCAATTCCTGTCAAACGAAGAAGCCGCCTGGTGTGGTGACCCGCATCCACCACCTTGGGCTGAATGGTGAGCTTGGAACCTGATTCGTCGCTGGAAATGCTGAGGTTCTCAATATCGAAACCCAAGTCATTGAGTCGCTGAACCCTTTGTGCGATCCGCCAGCGCTCGGACTGGTCAAAGCTTTCCCAGCCGGTCAATTCATCCCACAGGGCGCGATACGACAGCAGGATGGATTCCGAAATTTCCAGGGGATCAATCTCCCCATCGAGCCGGCCACCTGCCTGCAGGTCGAGTAGCTCCCCGGCCACATTGACACGAGCGATTTCCAGATCGTTTTCGCGCTGACCATCCGAGAGCGATCCGGGCATCAATTCACCCGTCTCGGCATCCACCAGGTAGGCAGCAAAAGCGCCCGCGTCCCGGCGAAACAGGGTGTTGGACAGGGAGACGTCGCCCCAGAAGAACCCCACGATGTGGAGACGCACCAAAAGCGCTGCTAAGGCGTCAGCAAGCCTTCTGGCCGTATCGGGGCGAAGACTTTGGGAATAGAGCGCGCGATAGGGGAGGGAAAACCTCAGGTGTCTGGTCACCAGCGCGGTGGGAAGAGGGTCACCGGTGTGGTCGGTTCTCCCGGAAACAATGGCCACGGGTTCCACGCAGGGAACATCGAGGCGGTCGAGTTTTCGCAGCATGTCATATTCTCGGACCGCCAGCGCCTGGGTCGTTTCTTTGATAGCGACGATGTGGGGGCCTAAGTGGACAAACCGAACAATGTGGCGGGAGATTCCCTTGGGAAGCGCTGCCACCGCAGCCTTGGGCCATTTCTCCAACGGAAGATCCCACGGTAGCTCCAAAAGCTCAGCACTGCCCATCGATGCAGTGATGGAGAGCGAGGCGCTCATCGACTATTCCTTAACCATGCGGGTGGGGCTGCAGATTCTCGTTGCAGCCCCACCCGCATGACGACTAAGAGCCTGAAGAGATGGCCTCTTTAGTGAGGCGAGCGCCGGTGGCGGCGTCGAACACGTGCATGTGATGCTCCACGGGGAGCAGCGCAATCTTGTCGCCGGCAACAGGGTGGTTGCGACCGTCCACGCGGACGACCATTTCGATGGACTCGCCGTTAATCTCGGTGTTGGCGTAAAGGTAACCATCCGCGCCGAGTTCTTCCACGAGATCGACGGTGGCCTGGATTCCTTTGCCGGTGGCCGACACCGTGAGGTCCTCGGGGCGGATTCCCACGGTGACCTGTGACCCGGTGGCGCCATCGAGAGTCTTGCGGTCCACCTTGGCGGTGGCAGTGCCGAATTGGACGCCGCCGTCGACAACATCAGCGTCGAAGAGGTTCATGGCCGGTGAGCCAATGAATCCTGCAACAAACGCATTGGTAGGGGACTCGTAGAGATCCCGCGGTGTTCCCACCTGCTGCAGGACACCATCCTTCAGTACGGCGATTCGGTCCCCCATGGTGAGGGCTTCGGTCTGGTCGTGGGTGACGTATACGGTGGTGACACCCAGGCGACGTTGGAGAGAGGCAATTTGGGTTCTCGTTTGGACGCGAAGCTTCGCATCCAAGTTCGAGAGAGGCTCATCCATGAGGAACACCTGAGGCTCGCGAACGATGGCGCGTCCCATGGCGACCCGCTGGCGTTGCCCACCAGAGAGAGCTTTGGGCTTGCGGTCGAGGTAGGGCTCAAGGTCCAGCAGCTTGGCTGCGTCCTGAACGCGGGTGGCGCGGTTCTCTTTGCTAACACCTGCGATCTTGAGCGCAAAACCCATGTTTTCTGCCACGGTCATGTGGGGGTACAGGGCATAGTTTTGGAAGACCATGGCAATGTCACGGTCTTTCGGCGCGACATCGGTGACATCCCTGTCACCGATGAGGATGCGACCATCATCGATTTCTTCGAGTCCTGCGAGCATTCGCAACGACGTGGACTTTCCGCAGCCAGAAGGGCCCACGAGAACAAGGAACTCGCCATCTTCGACCCTCAGGTCGAGCGCGTCCACCGCGGGGGTGGTTGTTCCGGGATAGATACGACTTGCTTTGTCAAACGTCACTGACGCCATGATTTTCTCCTTCACCGGCAGGTACGTGCCGGACGATCCTTTGTGAATGGAACCCACCACGCCCACATTGGCTTGGTGTTATCCCTAGTATGCCAGCACCGCCCCAGTCGGCACCAGTTTTTCCCAGTAGAGCCCCGTGTCAGTCCGGGATAAGATGACGGGTTGGCGCACGCTCCAAGCTTGCTCCGAGATTTCCTCTGTCACCATGGTGTGGCAACTACGGTCCCTCAGGAAGAAACAGTCATGAACGCTCCAGATAATCGCCCCACCAAGAACGAGAAACGTCAAGACGCTCGCGAGAAGGCGCGCTCCATGCGCGAAGCACAAAACAAGCGCTCCAAGCGCAACAAAGTTCTGGCCCAGCTGGGCTGGGCGGTTGGTGTGCTGGGGGTAGTCACTGTGGTGGCTGTTCTCATCGTGACCTCACTGCGTCCTCCAGGGCCTGGACCAGCCAACATGCAAAGCGATGGCATCAAAATTGGTGCTGGGCTAGCCGCTGTGCAAACCCCCGCGCTCTTGCCCGATGAGCTCCCTATCCCCTCTGAGCCCAACGCCGATGGCGTTCCCGCAATCAGTGTGTTTCTTGACTACACCTGTCCAGCGTGTGCGCAGTTTGAGGGTTATTACGGCCCGATCCTTCGCACGTGGTTGGAAAATGGCACCGCCACGGTCGCCTACCACCCGCTGTCTTTCCGTGACGCCCAAACCGCAGGAACGCGCTTTGCTACGAGGGCAGCAAATGCTGCCGCCTGTGTGGCGGACAAAGCCCCGGATTCCTTCTTCGATTTCACCCAGTTGATGTTCGAAAATCAGCCGCAAGCCCCTGCCAGTTATGAACTCACCGACGCCCAGATGGTGGAACTAGCAGGCGCTAGTGGTGTGGAAAACATCGATGCAGTGGCTAGCTGTATTGAGGAGGAGACCTTCTCCAACTGGGTCGGTCAGGCTACGGCCCGCGCGATGAGCTCGGGTCCGGTTCCGGTGAAGGATAGTGAAGTCGCGCTTATTAAGGGGACACCCACTGTTCTTGTCAACGGAAAAGAATTCCAGCCTGCCGTTCACGGTGACCTCGCGAGCTTCGTCGCTTCTCTGGAGGAGAGCGAGTAACCCACTCGTTCGGTACTCTTAGAGGCCTGCTCACGCAGGCAACGCCGGCTTGGCGCAATTGGTAGCGCATCCGACTTGTAATCGGAAGGTTACGGGTTCAAGTCCCGTAGCCGGCCCCACGAAAATTTATGGTTTCTTGCGGTCGATGACCGAAGCAATCGCCAAGACCAAAGAGATGGCCCAGCTGGCCCACAAGAGCCAGACCTGCCACGACAACGGTGACCTCAATGTTCTGCGTAGCAAACCGATTCCGGTTGCCAGAGAACTCAGTAGAGCACTACTGAACAAGAACTGACGCATACCCCCATTCTAAACGGCGCTTGGCGGCCCGTCTAGGAAAAGAGCCAATGCCGGGCTGATAATCTCACTCACGTGTCCCTCACGCCATCACCACCGTTGCCGAAGCTGGTGGTGGTGTCGAATCGTTTACCGATTGCCTACCGCGAAGATTCCACCGGCGCCAAAATCCCTATCTTGTCGCCTGGCGGACTGGTCGCTGCTCTTGCCCCAGCGCTTGCCGGAAGCGGCGCTGCGTGGGTGGGCTGGGATGGGACATTCTCTGGAAGTGAAGAACCCGTGGAACTGGAAGGGTTTTCCCTTCAGCCGGTCTCTCTTACCCAAGCTCACATAATAAATCATTACGAAGGTTTGAGTAATTCAACCCTGTGGCCACTTTTTCACAACGTCGGGGTGGATCCTGAATACTCAGAGGCGTGGTGGGCAGGCTATCTTCAGGTCAATCGACTTTTTGCCCAGCGAGTCTGCGATGTTGTAGCCGAAGGTGGGACCGTTTTCGTCCAGGACTATCAACTCATGCTGGTGCCGGAGTTTGTCCGAAGCCTCCGACCTGACGTGGTCATCGGGTATTTCCATCACATTCCCTTTCCCGAAGCCACACACGTGGGAGGGTTTGAGCACGCCGCAGAGCTTCTGAGAGGCCTCGGAGCCTGCGACGTTGTGGGTTTCCAGCGCCAGAGTGATGTGGATCACTTCCGCGCCTGCCTGCAGGAGCTGAACCCTTCGGCCGTAAGTGCTTCAGTTCCCTACAGCGCTGCGTATCCCATTTCTATTGACAGCGCTGCGGTATCCACCGCAGCTTCGCAGCCGGTGGTTCTTGCCAAAGCGGGGGAGTATGCAACGAGTTGGGGCAATCCGGAGTGGGTATTTCTCGGGGTCGACCGCCTCGACTACACCAAAGGTATTACTCAGCGCCTGCTTGCGTTTGAGGAGTTGTTGGCGTCTGGAGCGGTGAGCGCAGACACCGCTGTTTTTGTTCAAGCAGGGAGCCCCAGTCGAGAAAATGTTGCCAGCTATCAAGAACTGAGTGCTGAAATCGATGCCATCATCGAGCGGGTCAACACCACCTTCCCCTCCGTTACCGGCCGCCCGGCAATCGTGTATCTGCGGGAAAACCTTCCCCGCACAGACATGTTGGCGCTTTTTGTGGTGGCAGATGTCATGGTGGTGAGCTCACTGGCTGATGGCATGAATCTGGTGGCCAAAGAATTTGTGGCCGCCCGCCACGATGACACGGGCGTGCTCATTCTCAGCACTCACGCAGGCGCTGCCGAGCAGATGCCAGAGGCATTGCTGGTGGATTCCTTTGTGGTGAGCGACATCACCAAAGTCATGCAGGACGCGCTCATCATGGAAAAAGGTGAAACAGCACGGCGCATGAAGCAGCTTCGAGCCGACGTAGCGATTCACGATGTTGCGGAGTGGGCAACCAGCATCCTGGGGGACCTTTCCCAGGCGCGGAAAGCCTGAGTTATGGAGACCGACGAAAACCTGGTGGGGCGCAAGCGAGCATCGCGGGTTGTGCGAGTGCTAGCTAGTGCACTCGGTGCTGCCGTGGGCCTTGGCGCCATCGCGGGTGCCGGTTTTCTGGGGTTTGCAAACCCCAGTGTGGATGCTCTCATCCCCGCTGTTGTGGAGGCAGAAGAGGCAGCGGTGCAGGTCACTGGGCGGTTGAATCCGCAGACTCCTCAGGCCAGTGTCCGCTTCCCCACGTGTTCCATTTCCTCTCTGCTTGATGACCCTCGAATGGATGTTTTCTCCGGTGTGGTGTTCGATCCCTGGAGTGGCGACGTGCTGTTTGCTAGGGCTTCTGAGGGTTTACTCGCACCGGCGAGTGTTCTCAAGACCGTTACCGCGGCGGCTGCACTGAGTGCTCTTGGCCCCGATGCCACCTTTGCCACTACCGTTCGGGCGGGAGAGACATCCCAGTCAGTAGTTCTCGTGGGAGGGGGAGACCCCACACTTCGCTCCCGCAGCGGCGAGGGCGAAAGCGTTTACGCGGGAGCACCGTCTGTGACGGAGCTTGCAGAACAAACCATCGCAGCGGTTTCTGCGGGGTTGGAGGAGGGCACAAAAGTGTCCATCACGGAGCTGATTGTGGATGCCACCCTCTGGGATTCAGCGGACAACTGGGATGATTCGTGGGCAGAGAGTGCTCGGGCGAAAGGATTTTTATCCCGCGTCACCGCTCTCCAAGTCGATGGCGATCGCTCGAACCCCGCAGCGGCGATGAGCCCGCGGGGCAACGACCCCGTTACTCGGGCTGCCAACACTTTTGTTGATGCTTTGAAGGCGGCAGGGAACACCGCCCGGTATGTCACGATTCGCTACGAAAACCCCGACTCGGAAGGCGCCGTGCTGGCGCGGGTGGAATCGAGGCCCGTGCAGGAGTTGGTCACCTACATGCTGAAAGAAAGCGATAACACGCTGGCGGAATTCCTCGCCCGGCAGGTGTCCTTGGTCGAAGGCTTGGATGGATCCCAGTCCAGCGTGGGCGAAGCACTCCACCAAGCACTCGAGCAGTATGGCGTGAGCGCAGAAGGCATCACCATCAGGGACGGGTCGGGACTGTCTGCAATGAATCAGGTCACCCCCGAATACGTCGCAGGAATCTTGATGGAGGTTTTTCGAAGTGAAGGCAGTATCGGGTTGTTAGTAGAGGCACTCCCCATCGCTGGTGTGGATGGGTCTCTCGATGACCGTTTTGGCGGAGAAAATGCGGTCGCTACCTCCCGTGTGCAGGCAAAGACGGGCAGTATTTCGGGGACCCGCTCGTTAGCAGGATTTATTCACGGCGTCGATGATTCCGATCGTGTCTTTGCCTTTTTCGCTACCGGCACCGTCGATGATGATGCCCGCACGGCCCTG
>Ga0208646_1000433_pt1 | contig 26846 bp, 30 predicted proteins | sample AntAceMetag02UK8_FD_184762 | JGI IMG/M metagenome (GOLD analysis project Ga0208646, IMG submission 184762) | Saline lake microbial communities from Ace Lake, Antarctica - Antarctic Ace Lake Metagenome 02UK8 (SPAdes) (version 2) | ecosystem: Environmental > Aquatic > Non-marine Saline and... | reverse complement strand
GGAGCAGGTGGCGGATCTGGTGGCGGAGCACCGGGTGGCACAAACGGAAAAAGCAAGACAGATTATTCAGGTGGCCAAGGTGGTGACGCAGGACCACAACCTTACTCAGGAGCAGGTGGAGGAGGTGGCGGGGCCACAACACTGTTCATAAACGGCTCAGCAGTCGCAGTAGCCGGAGGAGGTGGAGCAGGTGCTGGAGCAGGACAATTTTCAAACGGAACATCGGGTATAAGCACGAACTCAGCAACAGCGGCATCACCAGGGACACTGGGAGAGGACGGTGCGGATCACTCCGGAGACGGTGGTGGTGGTGGAGCTGGAGGTGGCGGAGCCGATGGCGGCAAGGGCGGATCAGGTGGATCAGGTGACAACGGTGGTACCGGCGGTTACGCAGGATCAGATCTAGTACCAGCGGGCGGATCAAGTTCAGCCGGTTCTGGGGTTACCCCAGGGGTAACGACACTGGAGATCAGTGGCACCCAATATTATGATTCAGGAGTGGCAGTAGGATCAGGTGGAAGTGCAGGTTCGGCCGGGAACGGATTGGCGGTTTTAGTATTCAACATAGGAGTACAGGCAAATTATAAAGTGGGTGGGGCATGGAAAAGCACAAACAACATGTACTACAAGGTATCTGGGGCATGGAAACAGGTCACAGCCGCTTACGTTAAAGTAGCAGGAGCCTGGAAGGCACTGTTCAACTCAGGTATCACTTTCATATCAACGGCGGCCGGGTTTGGGAATCCAACCGGTAACGCAAGTTCAGGCACAGGTGGATCAGGAGGAGGAGGTTGCTTCATAGCAGGAACCATGATCACCATGGCAGATGGCACATTCAAGGCAGTGGAGCAGGTGGACATCAGGGATCAAGTGGCAGTTGGTGGATTTGTATTCGCAACAGGTAAGTTCTTGATTGATGATCTGTTTGAGTACAAAGGTATCAAGGTTTCAGGCACACACATGGTCAAGGAAGATGGCACATGGATGAGGGTAGCAGACAGTAAGCATGGCAAATCATTGGGAGATGATGAACACATAGTTTATGTATTTGGTTCTGAATTCAGGAGAATCATCATCAATGGTATAGAGTTCACTGACTACTTTGAGCTAGATGAGAAACAGAAACTATTGTCCATAGGCGAGAAATTTTTTGGTATTTGGCGTGAACATGATAGACAGACACAGGTCGATGATGTTACAATACTGAACAATGATAGATAAGAGTTTTTATTACGGCCAACAGGGCGAGTGTTTCCTACAGTTAGAAAAGCATTTCAAGGAAATAGCACACGAATTCAAATCACAACCTAACAAAGTATTCCTGAATCCAGAAGACTTCTCCAACAGCGTCAGGGGAGACCCAAAAGATTACACAGACAAGGACAAGTTCTATCCAGGTGACACAGATCGTGAAGGAGATTACGTACAGGGCGAATGGAAAGCACTGGGCATAAGTTCAGGCACATACGAGGGGCAAGAATTCAACGACTATCCCATGCTGTACGGCATCCTGAGGAAATTCCCATACAAGACCAACGTTGCTTTCATGACCGTGGGACCAAACACGAAAATTGGTAACCACAAGGACAGTGAGGGCGGCTGGAGATACCAGCTGTGCATAGATGATGGCGGTGGAACGGACAGTGGCATGTACTACATGGATCCGGAGACCAAGAAAAAAGCACAACACACATGGAAATCTGGAGACGCATTCGTGTTCCAGCCAGACATACAACTGCACAATGGATACAACAACAACCCAGACGAAAGAACCACGTTATTGATTGACTTCTACAAGGAATCACTGTACACTAAAGAGAAGTTTGAAGCTTATTACCAACACTACAACGATGAGTTCGAGGGTTTGGAGAATCTAGCAGAGGTGTATGAATCAAGGAAACAAAAAAAATAAGATCGCGATCATAGGGCACACCAGAGGTATAGGCAAGGCCATAGCGGACCTGTATCGAAAAAAGAAATACACAGTCGTTGGATTGAGCAGTAGCAACGGATACGATCTACAATGTAGCCAGGTGGAGATAATGGAACAGTTGGATGACTGTAGACTCATTGTACTCAACGCATATGTTGGGAGAGGCCAGATGACACTGTTGAAAAGGATATACGGCAAATATCTTTTCGAGGATAAAAAAGTTGTGGTGATAACAAGCACGTCAGGCACTCCAATAGGAGCAGACGAGGAGTTGTACAATGCTGAATACGTGGACTACTGCAAGAACAAGAAAACCCTGATAGGGTACATAGAAGAACTTCAACAGGAACTACTGAACAAGCCACTGTCGGTCTATGACGTCTGTCCAGACGTGGTGGACACGGACATGACCAAGGGATTGTGGGAAGACCTACCAAAATTGAAAGCGGTCGAGGTCGCCGAAGCGGTGCGTTACTGTTTCGAGTCAACATTCAACGTCAACAAGATAGTGATGCAGAAAAATGTTAGTTAGAGCCTGGGACAGAGACCGGGACTATGACACACTGGTCAGATGGTGGACCGAGTGGGAGTTCGGAACGGTACCAAAGGAATGCCTGCCACCAGCTGGCATAATGGTTGAAGTGGACGGAAAGCCCGTGTGTGCCGGAGGGCTGTACATAGGAGAGGGAACACAGTTCGCCTTCATGGAATGGATAGTCACAGACAGGACGGCCGAACCCCGGAACGTGCATAAATGCCTAAAATTGTGTATTGACGGCATAATGGGACTGGCAAAGGACAGGGGAATGAAACTGGTGTACACCGCCACAAAGGAACCAGCACTGCACAAAAGATACACAAAATACCACGATATGGTGCTTACGGAAAGCAACGTCAAGACCTTCCTGCGAGACCTGGACGGATCGTATTCCAAGGATTTAACTTGGATATCAGACGATGAGCAGATTGAAAAGCATAATAAATAAGCATAAGGAGACATTTAAATGGCAACAAAACAAGAAGTAGCAGACTACATCAACGCAAATTACGAGTCAACGTGGACAGCAGAAGAGGAAGCAAAAATCGATCAGATGCTGAATCCAGAATTGGCGACCATATTGATCAAGCTGGTGGGTGACGTGAGTTTCTTGACAGAGGTCAGAGACAACGCATCAAACGAATAGATCATGGCATACAAGATCAACAACACATTTGGGACTTTATTGGTCACGCTGGCAGACGGAACCATCGATGTGGCCGCGACAGACCTCGCATTGTTTGGAAAAGGTTACGCAGGGTTTGGTGAGAAGTTAAACGAGAACCTTGTAAAACTCCTAGAGAATTTCAACAACACATCAGCACCAGCTAACAAAGTGCAGGGACAGATGTGGTATGACAAGACAAACAACCAGATCAACGTATACACAGGATCAAAATGGAAACCGGTAGGTTCGACATCTAACTCCGCCACGGCACCCACAAGTGCGGTGCTTGGAGACATGTGGTTTGACACAACCAACACACAACTTTATGTGTACACGGGTTCAGCGTGGACCTTGATTGGCCCGTCCACGGTCGCAGGATCAGGAGTCACACAGGTCTTCGCAGAATCACCGGAGGACAACACAGGGGTCAAGAGACCCATATTGAAATTAGTGACCAACGACACAGTGGTGGGCGTGGTATCCAACCTAGCGTTCACACCGAGCTCTACGGAAACGTTGGGAGACGCATTGGCATCAGCGGGTTTCTCAGCGATCGCACAGGGTATTCAACTTTCATCAACAGTATCATCAGCCAAGTTCAGGGGAACGGCCACGGACTCAGACTCACTGGGCGGAGTGGCGGCGGCTAACTTTTTGAGATCAAATGCCAACGACACCACATCAGGTACGTTAGGAATCCTGAATGACACAGGATTAACAATCGGTGCAGGATCAGATGTGACGATGAGCTTGAGTTCAGATGATTTCACCATAGCACAGACCACACAGGACAAGGACATAATATTCACGGTCAACGATGGTGGTACTACAAAAGAGGCACTACGTATAACAGGATCAACTGGTAGGATCGAGCACCTGAGGGTAGGCGACCTAACAGTGGACGGGACCAATACAGTTATAAACACCACAACACTGTCTGTGGAAGACAACATAATAGAATTGAACAGGAACATATCCTCGAACGCAGGAATGCCCAACTTCACGGGATTGAAAGTGAACAGGGGTGAAACGTCATCAGCAACAGAACAGAATTTATACTGGGTGTGGGACGAGACCTTCGCAGATGATGGATCGACCACTTATGGAAACGCAGGCGGCGCCTGGACAGCATTCAAATCAGGTGGTGGACAAAACGAGTTATCAGCACCCACGTTGGTGGACATCAGGGCCAACATAGTACACGCCACGTCAACCACGGCAATGTACGCTGACTTGGCCGAGAGATACGAGACCGACATACCCGTGGAAGTGGGAGATGTGGTCATACTGGGCGGACACGCAGAGATTACCCGGTGCCAACAGGAGCTGTCAGACGCTGTTTTTGGTGTGGTTTCCGAATCACCAGCTTTCTTGATGAATGCGAATGCGGGCAACAACGACACACACCCCATGATAGCACTGAAGGGACGTGTTTTTGTTAAATTAATAGGTAAAGGCAATGCAGGTGACCGTATAGTGAGTGCAGGAAACGGTGAGGCCCGGGTGGCCAACCTGGACGAATGTACCGCTTTTAACACCCTGGGCAGGCTGTTGAAGGCTAAATATGATAAAGAAACAGCACTGACAGAGTGCGTAATAGGGGTGAAATAATTTTATGGCATACACAGTAGGTGACACAATTCTAGATGACGAGTACAACGCATTCGTAGGCAACGCAACAAGCCCATACGGATACAACCACTTCGCGGGCACAGGAGCGGGAGCGTACGGCCTGAACCAAACATCAATAGCGACGGTTTCAGCCGGCGGCACGATCAACGCATCATCATGGAACAGCCTATTCACGGGCCTGGACAACATCGCCAACCACACCAACGTATCAATCACATCATCATCGGTCTCGGCTGGTGACGCAATAGCCGTCAGAGCGGCACTGATCTCGGATTTGGCATCATTGGCGGCGGCGGTGGCGGCAGGATCAACCAGTGCGACAGCGATAGCAACACCGGCGGCGGCGGGCACAAGCACCAACTCAGCGACATGGAACGGAACATCGACCATAGAGAGATCAATCACATTCGTAAACAGTGCCACTATGAGGGCGTTCTTCAACGCAGGTGGTTACATCAGGATCGATCCATCATGTGTCACAGGCATAGACGGTTTGAAGGACACGGTTTTCAATGACCTTACAACCACAGCGATCGGCAACCTAGATTTCAAAGCACACTCCTCAACGAGATCGGGATCGGGCGAGACACTCACGACCAACGGCCTTGCGAATGGTTTCCATGACATATCAACAAGTTACGTCACATTACTTAAATTGACTTCCGACAACTCGGGCTACACGTCAAACACGGTTGAGATATCAGCCAAGTTGAACGCGGCACCGGCCACGGCAACGATATTGACCATCAAGATGTATTCGGTCGACGCAGACAATGATGACACTTACACGGCAGGCAACACGTCCGGAGTACCGGCCAACCCCAACGAGGCACCTAGGATGACCTTGGCACTTCTTGAGGCCTACCCCAATAACACACAGGGTTTAGCGGCGGACATAAGAGCGGCATCAAACGCAGAAGTTTCAAACTCGACATCATAATAAATTAATTTTCACCAGGTTGATTTACCACCATAATTATTGTATAATTGTGTTATGGACATTCACGAACTCAAAAAACAATCAGATCTATCCTACGACATAGCGGTCGCCAAACGCAACGCTCTCGAGAAAGCACATTCACGACTGGTCGTTGTCTACAACGAACACATCTTTCGTGCTGATCCCGAAACAATAAATCTAGTCAAGACACTGAGTGAGGTGCATACTTCGCCGTTGTATGTTCTGGATTCAAATAAAAATCCTGTAGAAATCCCTGACCCATCGGAATTCCTGCAAGTTTTGGTTCAACGAAACCAGGAGGCCATTAGCTCATATCATCAGATGTCAAAAACGTTTGAGAAGAGAAATGACTAGAGGCCTATTATTGTTCTGTTTTGACACATCGGAGACCAAGTATCACAAGGTGTTGGAACGTTGCGTTGTGCTGGCCAAGAAAAATTTAAAGTTGCCAATCACAGTTGTAACGAATCTCGACACTTTCAAAAAAATAAAACCCCTGGGGTTCATAAACTACAAATTTATTGATCCAGAGCTGGGCAACACCAAATCAGGTAAAGAATGGAACAACGTGGACAGGCACATGGCCTACGAGCTATCACCATACGACACCACATTGGTCATGGACATTGACTATTTCTGTTTCTCTGACAACCTGTTGCAGTACATGGATACGGGATATGATTTCTTGATATCAAAAAATGCTCATGATCTCACGAATCGTAACAGTTTTGATCTAAGGCGTTGGAGCATGATCGACATGGTCTGGGCGACTGTGTTTGTATTTCGTAAAGGCAGGAAAGCAAAACAGGTGTTTGACATGATCAAATACGTCAAATCCTATTACTCCTACTTCTTGGATCTTTACAGGATAAGGGACAGGAGATTCCGTAATGATTATGCGTTTGCCATGGCGTTGGAACAGGCAAATGGGTTCATCTCATATGACACACTGCCGATAAACCTACCAACACTTCCACCAGACTGCAAGGTTGTGAAGATTGACGATAATGGCATAGCATGGCAATACAAAGATCAGATCAATTTCATACAAAATCAAGACGTGCATGTATTGAACAAGGAGATGGCAGATGTCTAAGGGATTCCTTTGGTTCGCACAGAACAACGACAAGACAGATTACGTGGATCTTTCCATAAAATTAGCAAAAAGCATAAAACATTGGAACAAGGAAAACAAGGTATGTGTGATCACAGATGACAAAAGTAAGTTTGAGAGCAAACATGTTGACATAGTCAGGGTGTTGAAACGAGACAACAGTGAAGACCATGACATAAAATGGGCCAATGAATACCAGGCATTTGCACTAACACCATTCACACACACAATAAAATTAGAAGCTGACATGGCATGGACAACAAACACAGACTGGTGGTGGAATCATTTATGGCAACACGACCTTGTGCTCAGTGTTGGTTGCAGAGATTACAGGGATAACATCATAAAAGAGACACCTTACAGGAAACTGTTTACAAGGAATCATCTACCCAACATATACAACGGGTTGATGTATTTCCGAAGAAGCAAGAAGGCACAGCAATTTTACAGCATAGCACAGGACATAGTAGAAAATTGGGAAGCAGTCAAGTCGACCATGTTGATAGCCTGTCATGACAAATATCCAAGCACAGATGTGGTGTTTGCACTAGCATACAGGATAATGGATCCCACAAACGAAAGTTTGATAGATTATGAATGGTTCAAATTCATCCATCACAAGCCAGCGGTAAATGGTCTCACACGTGTGAAGGACCAGAACAACTACTTGTGGCCAAACAAAACAGGTGATGCATTGTACATAGGTGAAAGACGAGTGAGCAGAGTCTGGCACTACCATGACAAGGAGTTGAATGCCAGGATTTTTTGAAGCATGGGCTGGAAGGAAACAACCTGACAAGAAGAAACATTTTGTTGAAGTGCAAGGCAAACAACATGAAGTGACATTGGAGAAGAAACTCTGGGCAATCAAACAGGAAAAAGAAAATTTAATCATGAGAAATGGTGAAATTACACTAAAGCCAAAGACCAAGCCTACCACATCTTATCCTGTGTTAGTGAAAGCAGACAAGGGCTATCAGTTTGAGCAAGATGACATACATTGGCCCAACAAGACAGTGGAAGGAGGCATGACATGGTTGATAGAACGAGAGTAAGTGACCTGGATTTCGTGTACATCAGTTTCCGGGAACCCAACAAGGAACAGAACTGGGCAGATCTAAAGAACAAAGTGCCATGGGCAAAACGTGTGGACGGAGTAAAAGGTTTCGATTCAGCACACAAGGCCGCGGCGGACATGGCAGAAACACAATTTTTTATAAGTGTAGATGGAGACAACATCATTGATGAAAAGTTCCTACTGCAAACGCTAGATTGGACAAAGACCGACAAGAAAGCAGTACACAGATGGCGGGCAAGGAACAACATCAACGGACTGGTGTACGGCAATGGTGGATTGGTTGGATGGGACAAGGAAACCTGTCTGGACATGAAGACACATGAGAACGCGGAAACGGAAGAAAACAAGATAGATTTCTGTTGGGGAGTTCCACACGAGAACCTACACAACTGCTATTCAACAACTGTGATAAATTCAACACCGCAACAGGCCTTCATCGCAGGCTACAGGGAAGGGGTCAAGATGAGTACCGAGAAGGGCAAACCCATATCCCCTAATGAATTCAACAAGATATGGCCCACCAACCTACGCATACTTTCCACGTGGTGCACCATAGGTGCTGATGTGGAGAATGGCAAGTTCGCCATGCTGGGGGCCAGGATGGGCAGTTTCTACACTGTGGTGGACCACAAGAACAACGACTTCTCAGTGAGTGACCTGGAAGGCATGGCAGACTACTTCCACTCGACCGTGAAGCCAAACAACATAGACAACGAATTGGAGATTTTTGGCAACAGCTTGAGACAGCAGTTGGACATGCCCATAGCGGAATACGACGAGGGCGAGAGCAGGTTCTATCGTTTCGTAATGCCCGAGCACGTCAACAGGGGAGTGCAAGACCGTGAGTACTAGTGATTACAAACAAGACGCACTGGAGGCCAAGGACAAGTTGGCGGAAGTGTCACCCACTATGTGTTTAGCCAAGTGGAACCAGACGTCACTGCACCTGCCCACAGGACTGACTAACTCATGCTATCACCCGCCACTGCATGAAATGGACGCGGAAGCTGTGAAACTGAATCCCGCGGCACTGCACAACACAGCAGAGAAATTGAATCAACGACAACAGATGCTAGATGGGGATCAACCCGCTGGATGCTCATACTGTTGGAACATGGAGAAGACAGGGGAGATGTCAGACAGGCACTACAGATCCGGCGAACCATGGGCTATGCAGGACTTTGAAGATATTAGAAAGAATCCAATAGACGAACATTGGACACCGAGGTATGTGGAAGTTAACTTTAACAATGCTTGTAATCTAAAGTGTAGTTACTGTTCGCCACAGTTCTCAACCACGTGGGGCAAGGAGATTGACAGGTATGGCCAATATCCCACATCTCCTCCCCACAACGCACCAGAGCACTTCCAGGGCAGGCGCAAGCCCATACCCAACAGGGAGGACAATCCATACGTGACCGCTTTCTGGAAATGGTGGCCCACGCTGTACAAGAATCTAAAGCACTTCCGTATGACGGGAGGAGAGCCCATGATGGACAAGAACACATACAAGGTGCTACAGTACATCATAGACCATCCCAAACAGGACCTACACCTGAACGTGACATCAAACATGTGTCCCGCGGACAAGAAGTTGAAAGAGAAATACTTCAACATGGCCAAGCACATATGCATGGAGGAGAAAGTGGAACACCTGATGCAGTTTGTGAGCGTTGATGCGTTTGGCAAACGTGCGGAGTACATACGTAATGGGCTGGACTTCAACTACATGATGGACAACGTGGAGGAGTTCCTGGATCGCATTCCTGTGCGTAACTCGATAACGTTCATATGCACATACAACAATCTAAGCATCACGAGTATGGACAAGCTGTTGGAGAAGATAATGGAACTGAGGACCAAGTACTCGAAGACATACCAGAGGGTATGGTTTGACGTGCCATTACTACGTCAACCCGCATGGCAACAGATCACACTGCTACCAGAGTCGTACCAGAGCATACACGAGGCGAACATAAAGTACATGCAGGCGAATTCTGGGGAGGAAAACGGGCTACACATATTCAAGGACTTTGAGATTCAAAAAATGAAACGCAATCTCGCACACTGGCGAGAAAATGCGGACGCAAGTACGCAAAACAGAAAGAACTTCTACGCATTTTTTAACGAACACGATAGGAGACGATTGACTAGATTCTTAAATACCTTCCCTGAGATGGAAGAGTTCTGGGAGGAGTGTAGGAACGCATGAGTACTTTACTGATAAACATATACACAAGCGGTAATGAAATAGTTGAAAAGTTTAGGAACACTGTTAGGGACGAACATGATAAGCATGATCAAATTGTTGTAAACTTTGTAGAGCCTGGTATAGTGTACTTTGATCATCAGAAACAAACTTTTGTTGACTTGATCAAAGAAAACATAGACAAAAAACATATCACTTACTATGGCTGTAATTTTTCTAACCATGCAGGATTGCCTCTTAACTTTTTAAACAATATGTTTCATGAAGGTCCTACTCTTTACAGGAAAAATAACTTATGTAAGAGTTTGCTTAACAGTTGTGTATCTATTGACCAAAAATCTAAGGATTCTAAAAAGTTTGATTTTTTGATGGGTGGAACAACACAATCTAAAGACTGGTTGTATGATGTGTTGAAAGAGCACAAGGTTAGAGATCAGGTTTATTGCACTTATTACAGGGATGATCCTAAGCAGGGATCATGGAGTAAACACGTCAAGGTACCAGTAAAACATACAGCAGAAACCATAGAGGATAAATGGAAAAGCACATTGAGGTACAGTGATCTTATTGATCCCAAAATATACAATCAAACCTTGTACACTGCGTTGATCGAAACAGTTGATCATACAGACTTTGGTGTGTTTACAGAAAAAACTGCAAAACCGATCGTAAGCAAACGTCCTTTCGTGGTGTTTGGATCGCCAGGACAACTGCAGGCACTACAAAAATTAGGGTTCAAAACATTTTCAACCGTAATTGATGAAAGTTACGATTTGGAAATTGATAGGGATAAACGATTTGAAATGGTTTTAGATTCCATGTACGAACTTTGTAAAAAAGATCCAAAATCTGTATATGGGAAATTGGATAAAATATTAGAACACAACAAGCAACATTTTGAAGGCAATGAGTGGAATGCGGGATTCAAGGAAAAAACAAAAGGCAGTGTTAAAATAGATTTATTTAGGTTTGATCGATGAAGTCAATAGGATTCTTTGGAGACAGTTTCTGTGCGAGTAACCAGCCTGAAAGTTGGTGCAACATACTGCAAGAGAAGTTAGGATGTTCTAAACCTAGATGGTTTGGTGAACCTGGTAGGAGCATATGGAGTGTGTTCTTCCAGTACAACAAACTGATAGAGCAGAATGCAGTGCCAGACATATCCGTATTCTGTTGGACAGAACCTTACAGACTTTATCATCCCAGACACATATTAAGTGCTAACACGCAACCACTAGAAGGAGTGGATCCCAGCATGTACAAAGCACTTGATGATTACTGGATACACCTACACAACTATAACAAGGACGAGATGGTGTACGAATACTCACTCAAACATTATGATCAAAACATACTATCTACAGTAGACAGCAAGATTGTACAGATGTGGAGTTTTAAACCATTTGAAACAGCAGAAAAAGATGCTAAAATAGAACTAACAACAGGAACATTTATAAACGAGAGTATGTATGCTTTCAGTGTAGGCAAAGATGCTTGGGGCAAAGGTGACATTAATCACATGACCGTAGAACAGAACCAACAATGGGCAGACAAAATTTATGGACGACTTAGAGTATAAAAAACAAATACTAGACACAAAGTCTGCAAGTTTCTGTGGAGCCAAGTGGTACAATGCGACCATATGGTTGGGCAGTGGTATGACCACAAGTTGCCACCACCCGTTGCCACACAAGATTGATCTAGAAGCGATCAAAACAAATCCCAGCGCCATACACAACACAGTGCAGAAGAAAGAAGAACGTAGACAGATGCAAGGTGGTGATAGACCAAAAGGCTGTGAGTACTGTTGGAAGATAGAGGACATAAACAGAGACAACATCAGTGACAGGGTTTATAAATCTAAGATATTCACAAATGAGGCATTAGAAACTGCACACACGTCGGACTACAACACAGATGTGAATCTAAAGACACTGGAGATAGCGTTTGACAGGACTTGTAACTTTGCTTGTACATACTGTAATCCTGCTTTCAGTTCCACATGGGCGAACAACATAAAACAAAAAGGACCGTATGTAGGCATGACCACAGATGGACGTAACCACTTCACCCATGCACACGATTCAGCAGAACCATACAAGAAAGATGAGACGAATCCCTACGTTGAAGCATTTTACAAATGGTGGGAAACTGATCTACACAAGAGCCTAGACGAGTTGAGGATCACAGGTGGAGAACCCATGATGAGTCCTAACCTGTGGAGACTGTTGGACTGGATAGAAACACAAAGTGACAAGATGAATCCCGACATGCGTATTGCAGTCAACTCAAACCTAGGTGCAAAGCAGAGCATCATTGACCGATTCAAGACGAAACTAAAAGGATTCAAGAACTTCCATCTGTACACCAGCATGGAAGCAACATTTGGACAGGCAGAATACATCAGAGACGGACTGGACTACGGGGAATGGTTCTCGAATGTATTACACATGATGGTTGACAAGGTACCTTCTGAGATACACAACATGTGTACGATCAATGCACTGTGTCTAGAGTCACTGCCTGAACTATTGGAGAAGATGCTCTTCTTTAAAAATGCCGGCAAGGTGTATGGAGCAAAAGTCAACTACACACTGAACATATTGAGGTTTCCGAGCTTCCAATCACCGCTTGTGCTACCAGATGACCTGAGAAATAAATTTAAGGGTGACATACAGAAGTTTTTAAATAGCAATGCGAAGCACTTGGAACACATGGAAGTAGACCAAACACAAAGATTGATAGACTACCTGGATGTTGTCAAAACACCACACGCAGGTGCGGCCGAGCAGAGTAAACTACAAAAGGATTTCAAGACATTTTACGGTCAATACGACAAACGAAGCGGAAAAGACTTTGAGAAGACTTTCCCAATAATAGGAGAATGGTATCGTGGCATATGAGTACGGGGCCAAAGAGCCCGAGAAACTAAAGATCAAGGACATGACTCCCAGGGAGAAGGAGTTGTTGATCGAGAGTGATACGTTCTGTATGCTACCATGGATGCACCTACATGCATACCCCGACGGCAGGGCATATCCCTGTTGTTTCTCATTTGATCCCTATCCAGTTGGCGATCTGAACAAGCAGAGTTTGAAAGAAGTGTTCAATGGTGACAAGATGAAAGCACTGCGACTGAGGATGTTGGACAACAAGAAATCACGAGAATGCCTGAAATGTTATGATCAAGAGAAGTCAGGTTTCTTCTCACTGCGTCTGAGTTCAAACAAGCATTTTGGACACAATGTTCCTCTGGTACACAACACACTGCCAGACGGTCACGCGGACTTCATGATCAAGTACTGGGACATACGTTTCTCAAATTTATGTAACATGGCCTGCAGGAGTTGTGGCACATGGTTTAGCAGTAACTGGTATGAAGAGCATAAAAAATTAACAGGCAGTCCTCCACCACATGCAAAAGTAATGAAAGTGGGAAGAAGCACAAACGACATGTGGGAACAGATGTTGGAATCATTTGACCATGCTGAACAGTTCTACTTTGCTGGAGGAGAACCTATCATAATGGAAGAGCATTACAGGATATTGAAAGAACTGGACAGGCGTAAGATGTACCATGTGAGATTGATATACAACACAAACTTCAGCAAGACAACGTTCAAGGACATTGATGTGTTTGAACTATGGAATAAATTTGATTCCGTATCAGTTGGTGCAAGTCTTGATGCAGAAGGGTCACGTGGAGAACTGATGCGTAAGGGAACGATATGGAAAGACATTATTGCAAATAGAAAGAGAATGATGGAAGTTTGCCCACAGGTAGACTTTTACATATCTAGTACAGTGGGACTAGTCAACAGTCTGCACGTCACTGACTTCCATAAGAGCTGGGTGGAGCAAGGGTTGATCAAGCCAGCAGACTTCAACTTCAATCTTTTACAACATCCGATATGGCAGAGAATGGACATACTACCACCAGAATATAAACAACAGGTCAAGGAGAAATACGAGTCGCACATAGAATGGTTGAAAGATAAAGATCCATTAACAAGGGCAACTAAAGGATTTGAGTCTGCAATCAACTGGATGTTAGAAAAAGACAACCAGAAGCACCTAGATCTACATATTGAACAAACAAAGAAATATGACAAAATGAGGAATGAGCAAACCTTGGACGTGTTCCCGGAATGGAAAGAACTGTTTGACAAGTATGACAAGAATAAAACCTAAAGACGGCAACAAGACGTTCTGCATGGCACCGTGGACGCACACGTACCTGTCACCACAGACAGAGAGGCGTTTGTGTTGTGCATCAAGAGAACCCGCACAGAGTTTCAAACAGTACATAGACACGGGCAACGAAGCCAAGGAGTACAAGCCACTGACACTGAAAGAGCATTGGAATTCAGAGCATATGCGATCAGTCAGGCAACGTATGATGGCAGGGGAAGAGTTATCTGAATGCCAAGTGTGCGACCACAAATTGTTGAACACGAACGTGTACAGATCGTATTTCAACCAGCTGTTCAAACACAAGGTAGATGAAGCATACGAAAGCACAGACGAAACAGGTGCGACTACGATGCCAACGGTGAGTTTTGACTACAGGTTCAACAACCTGTGCAACTTCAAATGTAGGATGTGTGGCGACATGTTGAGTAGCAGTTGGGAAGCGGAATCCAGGAAAGAAAAGTCATGGAACGAGGATTCACAGCCGTGGATGGCATCACCACTACGAGAACAGATCAAAAAATTCCAAGACACACAGGTGGTCGAAGAGTTCACCAATGCCGTGGAGACAAAGACCATCAAAGAGATATACTGGTGCGGTGGAGAACCGTTGATGTGGGATATACATTGGACGGCCATGCAGAGAATAATAGAACTAGGATTCGCCAAGGAAGTGTATGTCAGGTACAACACCAATCTAAGCAGGACGTCATTGAAAGGGATCAAACTGTTTGATCTGTTACCACAGTTCCAGGATTGGCAAGTGTGTTCGTCACTGGATGGCACAGGAGAAGTTGGAGAATACATAAGGGACGGACTAGACTACAAGCAATGGTTAACGAACTTCAAAGAAGGGATGGCAGTCGCAAAGACATCAAGAGAAATGAGATTAGACTACACAATAACAATGCCTGGGCTACTGGAACTTAAAAACATGTTTGATCTGAGCCAAGAATTGGATGTTGAACTACTGACAAAAGTGATGTTCACGTTCAGCCCAACAGAAGTGTTGAGCCCGTTGGCATTGCCTCGTGAACTGCTGTGTATAATCATAGATGAAGCACTGGAATACATGGAACCAAAAGCAACACGTAAGCAACAGAGCTTAATTGACACACTTAAAAATTTAAAGAACAGAGAAAACCTCGAGGACATGTTCCTTGGAATTGATGCTGTTGTGGGTAAAAAGAAAGGCAAAGAAAGACAGCAAGGAATTGACAAGATCAGAGGACAGGACATAACAAAAATATTAAGCAGAGATAAAAGGGTACTGGAATGGTGGACAAGTATATAAAATCAAATGTGTGTCCGTTGCCGTGGACACATCTGGAAGTTGATGTGAACGGGGGAGCATCACCTTGCTGTCTGTACAAGGGCAGTGTCCCTGATGTTAAAGTGTATGAACAGAGTTTGACATCAATACAGCAGACAGAATACATGGCGGACCTGAGAACACAGTTCAGGAACGGTGAACGTCCTACGGGTTGCCAGAGCTGTTGGCAGGAAGAAGATGCAGGCAAGACATCAAAGAGACAGAACTCATTATACAAGATGAAGAAGAGCCTAGAAGACTGGACACCTAATAGCGAGCCAACGCTGAAATTCATTGACTTTAAGTTAGGCAACGTGTGTAATCTAAAGTGTAGGATATGTGGATCGTGGAGTTCTAGCAAATGGGCTCAGGAAGAATTAGAATATGGAGAGAATCCAGTCGCACTAAAAAATCTTAAAGAAGGAGGATGGCCAAAACGTCACCCACAGTTCTTCGAGGATCTAAAGGAGGATCTCGCACACGTGGAGTACTTCGAGTTCACGGGTGGCGAGCCTTTCATGATCAAGGACCACTTCAAGATACTGATGCACTGCGTGGAGAAGGGATATGCCCGGAACATAGACATACACTACAACACAAACGGCACACAGCTACCACCTCAGGAGATATTTGACCTATGGAGTTGTTTCAAACACGTGGAGATAGCATTCAGCATAGACGACGTGGGGGAACAGTTCGAGTACCAGAGACATCCTGCCAGCTGGAAGGAAGTCAACGCAAACCTCATCAAGTTCAAGGAAATGAAAACGCCTAACATGGACTTCCAGATATGCACGACAATATCGATATTCAACGTGTTCAGTTGGGCCAAAATTGCACTGTGGGTGGCACAGTTCCAGCCCAAGTTCTTCTACGTGAACACCTGCTTCGATCCAGACTACTTCAACGTACAGACACTGCCCAAGCAGGTCAAGGACATTGTCAACAGTAGATACGGCATGCTCACAGACTTCCAACCCACGCTGAGGTTCATGAACGCCGCTGACAGAGACACACCGGAAATGCGTGAACAACGTAAAGCAAGGATACTGCAGACCGATGCATACAGGGAAGAAAATTTTGGGGAAGTGTTTCCACTTTTAAATAACACATTGAGGATATATGAGTAAATTTATAGCAGGCGGATGCAGTTTCACATTTGGACATGAGCTGAGTGACGACGAAAAAGGAAAAATACCCAGCAAGAAATCATGGGCTTATGGATTAAAACCAACAGACCATGAATATGTCTGTACGGCACATCCAGGCTCTGGCAATTCAGGCATAGCCAGACGTGTGTTTAATGCAGTGGCCAACAACACTAACATCAAATGTGTAGTTGTGATGTGGAGTTTCCTTTCGAGATATGATTGGGCCATGCCTAGGCATAAAGTACTGGAAGGCACACGTTGGACGTCAATTTCACCCTGGGACACCAATGCGGGCAACGAGGAAGCATTCAGATCATTGTCAGGATCAGAGGTACAACAACAGCATTGGCGAACAAGGAAGGACATATTCAAGGAGACAGGAACAAAGGATTTTGCCGAAAGCATATACAAGTATGCGGCCAACCAGTACCACGAGACCTACCTCAGTTGGAAAAGCATAATCTGGTTGCAGAACATCCTGGAAAAGAAGAAAATACCATTCATGTTCACACTGGCCGACAATACCCTGTTCTACGATGAGTTCAAACAGCACAAGGACCAGGATCCATTCATGACCGCACTGCACGGCGAGATAGATCTTACCAAGTGGTTCAGTTTTGGTGAGAGGATGATGGGATTCAACCAATGGGCACTTTTAAATGATTATCCCAGAGGAACCACGCATCCACTTGACGAAGCCCATGAAGATGCTGTACAATTAATGTTACCGACTTTTAATAAACTGATAGGAGAGAAATAATGTTCACTTGGATAAAGAAGATCATCGACAAGATCAAGCAGGAACTTGCTTACCGCAAGAGACTGAAGGAATTGAAGAAGAAAGACCCATTCATATACAAATAAAATGGAACAGATAAGGAAACGTATCAAGGAGGTGTTTGCAAAGGCACCTACGTTTGAACTGGTGGAGATGCCGTTCATTGATGTTGCGGAAGATCCTGTGAGACCAGAACTGAGCCTGGAGTTCAGACAATCACACGGCAGGAAGATATACGGGATCAAGGACGAGGAGGGCGACATCGCCGCGGTGATGTGTTTCGCATTCACACACGGTATCCCCAAGAGCGTTGAGGAGATGGATGCCTTGAGCCGGGACGCCGCCATGCAGGCCATACACAGGGCGGGAGTGCAGGGTTCGATAGCAATAGCGTACACGGTGTGGGCCAAGAAGAAGGGCGGTGGCAAGCACATGGTCAACGAGGTGTACAAGATGATCAAACAGTCAAACCATCTGAACAGATTGGTCACACTCTCCCCGATCACAGACGTGGCAACGAAGTTCCACTTGAAGAACGGCGCAAAGCAAGTGCAGGTGAATCTAACGACACAGAACTTCGAATACGACATTGAACTGGAAAGATGGGAAGTGTTCAAGAACAGGGCAAAAGGATGGTTCAACATAAAATGAAAATCAATATAACTGACATAGGAGGCAGTGTCGTCAAGCAGGATCAAAGATACACAGTCAAGGACAACACACATCTTAAAAATCTCGTGGTCAGTTCAACCGAGTTGAATCCTGCGAAGAGCACCACCGGGCATAAACACCCGGGACAAGAGGAAGTGTATTACTTCATCACCGGAACTGGTCGAATGGAGCTAGATGACAAAGAATTTGCCGTAGCAGAGGGTGATGTGGTACTGATCGAGGATGGTGTATTCCATCGTGTCCACGCAGGTCCGGAAGGACTGTATTTTGTTTGTGCGTTTGATGGTAGGAGGGATCACTAGTGAAGATATTAATAATGGGATTACCGGAATCGGGCAAGACAACACTGGCACAGATGATAGCACCGAGATTGAATGCTGTGTGGCTTAATGCTGATGAGATAAGGAAACAAGCGGATGACTGGGACTTTTCACCAGAGGGAAGAAAGAGACAGTCGTTGAGGATGTGGACACTGGCAGAAGAGGCCAGGGAAAAGAATAGGACAGTAGTAGCAGACTTTATTTGTCCTACAAAAGAAACAAGAGAACAATTTAATGCAGACTATGTGGTATGGATGGACACAGTCAAGGAATGCAGATTCGAGGACACCAACAAGATGTTTGAAGAACCCACTGAATACAATTTTAGGGTGACATCAAAGGACGCAGAGATGTGGGCATACCTGATAACACAGGAAGTGAGAGATTTAATTTGGTTAGAACAAAAAAGGAAAGCATGAGGATACTAGGTATCAACTGCATGAACCATGACGCATCTATGAGTGTGGTGGATGGCAGGGAGATACTGTGGGCGGCACATGCCGAACGTTACTCGAAGGTCAAGAATGATCACTTCCTAAACTGGAAAATAGTGAACGAAGCAATGACTTATGGTCCTTTTGACAAGGTTGTGTACTACGAGCGACCGTTGTTGAAGAAGGCAAGACAGTTCTACGCAGGACAGTGGGGAGATGCATTAAGTTACACGGAAATGCCACAGTGGCACCTGGACATGTTTGGCATAAAGATTGATCAGTACGTCAAACATCATGATTCACATGCCGCGGCAGGATATTTCACGTCACCGTTCAAGGATGAAGGTGCGACAATACTCACAGTGGACGCGATAGGAGAATGGGAAACCGTTTCCATATCAACTGCTGACAAAGTTTGGATTGAGAGGAAAGAAACAATTAACTATCCACACTCAGTGGGCTTGTTGTATTCAGCATTCACACATCGTTGCGGACTGAAACCCGCGGAAGAAGAATACATCCTGATGGGCATGGCCGCATATGGCACACCCAAGTACAAGGACGACATCTATGAGGACTTCGTGTATCAGTCACCTTTCAAGATGAAACAGAACCTACACAGAGGATTAAGCGATTGGCACCCAGAAGCAGATGGTATGGACATAGCCGCTTCGATACAATCAGTCACAGAAGAGATATTAGCAGACCTTTTCCTGAGGGCATCAAAGTACGGCAGTCGGAATTTGGTATACGCTGGCGGAGTGGCATTGAACTGTGCCGCCAACACTGTGCTGGCAAATCTAGGATTGTTTGACAACATATGGATCATACCTAACCCAGGAGATTCAGGATCGAGTCTAGGTTGCATAGCCGCCGCAGAAAAAATACATCTAAATTGGAAGAGCCCATTCCTAGGATATGACATACAAGGAGAATATCCTGTGGACGCAATCATAAAAGAATTAACAGAGAACAAAATAGTAGGAGTTGCAAATGGCAGGGCAGAATTTGGTCCAAGGGCACTTGGTAATAGATCATTACTAGCAGACCCCAGGGGTGATGACATCAAGGATTTGGTAAATGGAATCAAGCGAAGACAGAAGTTCAGACCATTCGCTCCGGCCATACTGGAAGAGGATGTAAATGACTATTTTGACCTGCCTACAAGAGTCAAAAACACCCCTTATATGCAATACACAGCGGCGTACACGCATGGTAAAGACTGTCCGGCTATATTGCATCATGATGGCACGAGTAGGGTGCAAACCGTGTCTAAAAGCGATAACGAAGGGTTTTATGAGTTACTTAAAGCATGGAAGAAAGCAACAGGTTGTCCTATATTGTTGAACACAAGTTTGAACATCAAGGGCATGCCCATGGTAAATGACACCAAAGATGGTAAAACATTTACCAACAAATACGGAGTAAAAGTTTTATAATGAGATATTTAATATTTTTACTTTTGTTATCTAGTTGTGGATGGAAGCCGTTGATAAGTTGCGAAGCAGATTTTAAAAAAGGAACAGTAGATGGAATTAAAGATAGTTGTATCAAACAACCTCAATTAGGAGTAATGAAAAAGTTTTAATGAAAATATTAGTAACAGGTGGTAAAGGGTTTATTGGTTCAAAGATTGTTGAAATGCTATCTAACGAACACAAGATTACAGTGGTTGATAATCACGACACATACGGTATAATGTCAACGGAAGAATTGAACAAATTATTGGTATGGCGTACAAGGAAGTGGAACACCAAAAACGTAGCAATGATCCAAGGTGATGTACTAGACAGGCTTATTTGTTTGAAAGCATTTAAATCAAGACCAGATATAGTAATACATCTAGCAACTTACCCAAGAGCAAAAATAGTAGACAATGACCCTATTGTAGGAATACCTAAAGTTATAAACACAACAACAAATTTGTTATGGCATTCAGAAAAATTTAATGTTAAAAAGTTTGTTTACATCAGTAGTAGCATGGTTTATGGAGATTTTGTAGATGGCATGAAAGAAGACGGAAATACAAAGCCTAAGAACATATATGGTGAAGCGAAACTAACCGGAGAGCGAATGGTTAAACTGTTTGCAAAGAGAGATGGATTAAATTACAACATTATAAGACCAAGCGGTGTGTATGGTCCAGGCGATATGCCTGACAGAGTTGTATCTAAATTTTTTGCAAAAGCTATGGCAAATGAAACAATCACATTACATAACGGTGCAAACAAAGTTGATTTTACTTACAGACAAGATGCTGCAACTGGAATTATCCAAGCGGCACTGTCGTCTGTGGCTAATGTTAGTTTTAATATCACAGCAGGCCACGCCACAAGCCTAAGAACACTTGCAGAAATGATAATAGAAATAACAGGCAGTAAATCGGAACTTGAAGATATCGGCGATCATAAATTATACCCAATGCGTGGTACGTTAGATATCAGTCGTGCAAAAGACCTGTTAGGCTATGAACCAAAAGTTAGTTTAAAAGAAGGATTACAAAGTTATTATGACTGGTTACAACATAAAATTTAACGGCATTGATAGACTCTATGATGCTTACTCTTGGAGACTGAACAGAAGAGCCAAGGAGGTGTGGGAATCGGGTGATGTACTACAAGGCAAATATCTCAAACAGTTAGAAACTGAAATAGCAAAAAAATATCAAAGAAGATATGCAATTGGTGTAGGCAGTGCTACAGATGGATTGTACTTCGCTATGAAGGCAGTTGGTCTAAACAAAGGTAGTACGGTACTGTGTACAGCATTCAGTTACATTGCCACATCAGGAGCAATTAAAAGATTAGGTGCAGACATACGATTTTCAGACACAGACAAACAGGGCAACATAGGTGAATGGGGCATAATGGGATTACCTCATGCCGTGTTGTATGTCAACATGTTTGGTAACCTAGCAGATTACACTAGATTGAGAGAATACTGCGACCAACACAAGATACCATTGATAGAGGATGCCGCACAGTCACAAGGAGCCATGTATGGCAAGACACCTTCCGGTGCATTGGGAGACGTCAGTGTGTTCAGTTTTGACCCAATGAAGAACATGCCCTGCTTTGGTACAGGAGGCATGGTGTTGACGGACAGCAAGGATGTATACGACACAGTAATATCCTTGCGTAGACACGGGTTAAACAGCAAGACATCATACGGATACAACAGTCTTATATCTGAGGATCATGCAAACCAATTGTTATTGATATTAAGCAAGTTCGACAAGCTACAAAAAATGAGGGAGAAAGTTTTTAAAAAATACAAACAATTATTACCTCATGACGAATTTATAGAAACACGAGACGATACACAATCGAGTTATCATAAATTAGTCATCTTATCTAACAGAAGAGACGAATTAAAAACATATCTTGCACAGAACGGAATAGAAACAAAAATACATTATACTAAAACATTAGACAATAAAAATATTGGACAATATCCTAATGCTGAAAGCCTATGTGCTAAGGCATTAAGTTTGCCTATATATCCACATCTTAAAATGGATGAAGTAATTTACATATGTGAAAGGATTAATAAATTTCATGTTTGATAGTGTACAAGTAAGATTTAAAAACACATCTAACATAGACTCACCTTTTGCAGACACTAGAGTCGTACCTTTTGTTGGCAGTTATTTTGAGACACTGAAAAGTGTAGTTAATGATGTACAAACAGAATATTTTTGGTTCTTTTCAAACTTTGTGAATATGAAAGACATTGATATGGATTATATTCCGGAACAGCACGAAAGAGAGCAAATTCACGTTTGGTATACAACACACCTGAAAACAGGATTGAACAAAGAAGGCAATGTGATGTTAATACCTACTAAAAAATTTAAAGAGCAAATGCACAATTTAATGTTCTTACGAGATTACAAAGATATCAACTACCATGCCCACACAACACTTTATCAACAACCGATAGGCAAAACTATGTTTGATCTAGCAGATCCTTATGAGAGATACACTGAAGAAAATTTCTATAGATGGTTTGTAAACAGCGACATACAGAATATAGAACTTCCGGATTTCTACCCAAGTTTCTGGGAAGACATAAAACTGTATTCCTTTGGAGAGACCAAAGACATTATATTGGCACCATTTGTACAAGACGTAAAACAGTTCTACGACATACCTAGGGCTGTACACTGTGATTATGAGTACAATGTACAACCAATGGACATTGTTTTTATATCATATGACGAACCTAGTGCAGAACAAAGATACAACACACTCAAAGAAAAATTTCCTAGAGCCAAATGGTGCAAGGGAATTACAGGGCAGACACTTGCATACACAACAGCGGCCATTATGAGTGAGACAGGGTACTTCTTTGCAGTGTTCCCGAAAATAGACATAGTGGATGATTTTAACTTTGACTTCCAACCGGACAGATTAAAAAACCCCAGCCATTATATATTTGACTGTTATAACGAAGTGATAGATTGTACATACGGTCATGACGGTGTTATCCTATACAATAAGAAGTTAGTATTGGAAACAAAAAACCCAGGGCTAGATTTCACACTTTCAAAACCGGTCACTGTAATTCCTATCCTAAGCGCCGTGAACAAGTTAGACGAAACTCCTTTGTTGGCATGGAGGACTGCTTTCAGGGAAGTAATCAAGCTGACACTACAAAAACCAACAGTAGAAGGAAAATACAGATTGAAAAAATGGACAACACTGGGCAAAGGAGATAACGCACAGTGGGTACATCGAGGTGCACATGACGGTGTGAAATATATTGAGGAGAAAAATGATCCCTACAAGAGTTACGACTTTGAATGGATAAAAAAATACTTCGAAGAAAGACACGGATAAACAATATTATGCGATTAGGATACAACCACGAGAAAGACAGCATAGAAGTAAACAGGTACTGGAACAACACCATAAGTCCTTTGCTGAACAACGGTTCCTTGGAAAATGCAGTCAACGGAACATATGCCTATCCAAACAGGGTTGGACTGTATCCCGGAATGACCTGCCAATTTTTCTGTACTTTCTGTGGACGTAATTACAACGCCAAGTACAAAGCAGAGGACATCAACAAAAGTTTTGAAGTGTTTAAACAAGTGATTGACCAAGATCCAAAAGAAGGAGAGTTCTGGCAAGACAGATTCAGAATCAGCGGCGGACTTGAGCCCTTGACAAATCCAGACATAGGTAAGATAATCAGTTATGGAACATCACAGGGATTCAATATGCAGATGTATACAAACGGATATGCACTTTCTAAAAATTTCCTGGAAAAACAACAAGGAATTTTTGATTTGGAAGTAATGAGGGTGAGTCTTTACGGGCATGACATAGAAAGTTATTACAGGGTTACAAAAAATAAAAAAGCGTATGACATAGTTTTAAAAAATCTAAAAGACTTCTGTGTACAAGTGCCAAGTACAAATAGCAAGATAAAACTCGGAGTAAACTGGATAATACTGCCAGGACACAGCAATGATGTGAAATCTGTGTTTGAAATGATCAAAGAGATTAACAGTGTGTCAGATTTTAAAATTTCATTTATAACACTGAGGGAAGATTTCTCACAGTCTAACAATTACATTTCAGATGAGGAAAGAGAGAAACTGCATAAAATTTTTATTGAGTTAGAAAAAGAAACAGAAATTCATATAGATTATGGCTATGCACTGCACTCTGTTAGGCACGGACAACCTACAGGCCCCATAAAAATGGCTACACACGAAGAAATGGACAGACACGGTTGGCCGCAGATAGCGACTTCTATTGACAGTTTGGGTAATTTGTATGTGTACCACGAAACAGGATTTTTAGATAGACCGGGTAGTGAACGTTATATCATAGGAAATGTAAAAGATTCAAGCATAGCAGACCTAGTTAAGCAACACCTGTCGGGCAATGGCATAAAACCAAAACCTTTTGATGTTGGATTTCTAGATGCGTTTGACCATACAACAACATTATTAATACACGAATCTAAACAATACAAAGAACAAGGCATGGACTGGAAAAAAGAATTGGAGAATAAATGGAAGTACCATACGCAAATCTAAATAGGATATATAAAAAATCAAAATCAGGATTAGACAAGGCAGTGCAGGACTGCATTGATAACAGTTGGTTTATCAAAGGACCAAAAGTGGTTGAGTTCGAAGGAAAACTTTCAAAGTATTGCGGCACACCTGCAGTGGGAGTTAGTAGTGGAACTAGTGCTCTTTTATTAGCATACGAATGCCTAGGGCTCAAGCCTGGGGATAAGATCGTTATACCGAGTTTCACTTTCATTAGTACCCCGGAAATGGCATCGAAATTAGGGTTGGAGATAGTGTGGGCAGACTGCAATCTAGAAAATTACACAATAGACACAGATCATTTAGGAGAGATAATAGCAGAAGAAAAAAATATAAAAGCAATCGTTGGTGTGGATATATTCGGACACACTTGTGACTGGGATGCCATAAAGGCTATAGCAGGAGATATCCCTGTGGTGCAAGATGCCGCACAGAGTTTTGGGGGAACGTACAAGGACAAGATCAACGGAAGTTATAATGATCTAACATGTTTTTCGTTCTATCCTGCAAAGAACATGTGGTGTTTTGGAGACGGCGGAGCAGTAGTCGGTAGTCATCACTACGTTGATAGAATATCAATGACTAGAGATCATGGCAGAACAGACAAATACGTACATGAATTTCTAGGGTGGAATGAACGGTTGGATTCGATACAGGCAAACATACTAAATCACATGATAACAACAATAGACGAACATAACAATGATAGACGTAGGATAGCAGAGATATATGACCAAGAGCTTAATATAGATACTATGGTTAAGAATTCGTCGTGGTGCAAAAATGTATATAACCAATATACATTAATGGTTAATAATAGACCTGGAGTAATAAACAGTCTCAGAGGTGAAGGCATAGGCACAGGAGTTATGTGGCCTATAGGTTGTCACAAACAACCTGTCTACAATAGTGATACTGTACTAAAAAACACAGAGCATGTTACTAGCAACATTCTAAGTTTACCTTGCTGGCCTTACATGACCGATGAAGAGATTGGTTATGTTGTTGAAAAATTTAATTCTATTTCTTAAAAGTCTTGGCCATGACCAATGAAGTCCTGGACTCCATGTCTCGTTTCAGTGCGGGTATGTCAAACTTGAGATCCACTGTCTTTATCTTCATGTAGTTCTGTTCTATGGTGTCCTTGAGGAACTTGGCTATTGGTTCCTGTTTCTTTACTTTGAGTTCTTTGACTATGTCGTAGTGTATGGTGACGTTGTTCTTGAGGATGATGTTCACGTACAACAGGTACTTGACCGGCATGTTCTGGAATTGTAAACCATCCAGGACCTCCGGCCATTCACTGACGAAATCCTTCGTCAGTTGTACCCATGTGCTATTTTTTGGTGGTTGTTTCTTTGGCATCAGCTTTGTTCGTTGTTGCCTTTTTAACAGCCTTGGGTGCTTCTGCAGTAGCAGTTGGATCTGTTTGTAATTCAGAAACCTTAACGCCTTTCTCTTTCGCTATCATCTCGTTCAACTTGTTCAACAGGATCCTACCGTCTGCGGTGTTCCCAAAAGTGACCATGATATCTTTGGTCTTGAACTTCTTGATGTAGTTGTCGTTGTGCATCATGGCCAACATGTTGGTCCCGTCTGGGAACGTCTGTCTGCCTAGGTAATCAGCAAGTTCGTCTGCGTCTTGTCCGGATGTGCCTTCTACTGCTTTCATCAAAGAGTTGTGGTACAAGTCTGGTAGGAATTTAGTCCCTACTACGAGACAGTTGTCAGGCTCACCAGGTACTGTTCTGTACACGATTACTACTTTTGCTCCACCGTCCACAAG
>Ga0208646_1000429_pt1 | contig 27100 bp, 34 predicted proteins | sample AntAceMetag02UK8_FD_184762 | JGI IMG/M metagenome (GOLD analysis project Ga0208646, IMG submission 184762) | Saline lake microbial communities from Ace Lake, Antarctica - Antarctic Ace Lake Metagenome 02UK8 (SPAdes) (version 2) | ecosystem: Environmental > Aquatic > Non-marine Saline and... | reverse complement strand
GGGCTAAATTCCCATTCCGAACCAATTGCAAAATCTGTGTTTGCTTGGTCCGTTACCGTTATTACAATAGCTCCGCCATTTGCATTAACATCATAAAAAGTATTTACAGGAATTGATTCTAAATTTGCGCTGGATGTTAATATTGTGCCAACTGGTCGAGCTGCTTTAATTAAATCGGCTGTAATTAATCCCGTTGCTGTTAGTGTGCCATCTACCGTTTTATTTCCCGTTAATGTCTGAGTAGTTGCGTTTAAATAAAGCCTTGTTGCTGTTTCCGCTATATCATCAGCATCTAAAACAACTACTCCCGATGCAGAATTAACGCTTGTAACTGGTGCCGTTGGGTAGCTCATTTGTAACCAATCCGATACGTCTGTGGGATCATCTCCGATTATTTGGAAGTTTGTACCTGTGTCCGTCCTTACGCAAAAATCACCTTTTTCACCTGTTAGCAATAACATTGCAGACTGATTAGCGGCCACTCCTAAATAATCAACTATTGAAATCGCTGGAAGTTGTGCAACTGGTATCTTTGAATCCGCACCGAGTGAAGCATATCCATTTGCAGCGGCTTTTTCTGATGTTACTTGAAGTCCATCAATTGCGTTGCCCATTGTCATAAATGCATCGGTAAAAGTAGCTCCTGAAGGCACTCCGATATATATAATTTGAGCGTCTGCTCGTGTTGAATTTTCTACAAATTCGCTTATATTCTTATCAGCCATTTTTATTCGTTAAATGTTTTCAAATTATCATCACTAAATGAAACCAAATTATCTCCATTTAGTGCATTTATGTTATTCGTTTGCGTGTAATTCTGCCATTCATAACCAAAATCTGTATCACTCATTTTTACTTGTGTTCGATATTGAGTAATCAAATCACCATCTAATAATTGAGTTGTTTCAATCATTCTAACCACGAAAGTTAATCTGCCGCTCATGGTTACTACAGAATCTTTTAAGTTTTGCGGATCTCGCACATCAATATTAGTGACGTGCCTATTCATTATCGTTCCGGCAGCAAAATCTAAAGTTTTGTAAATTGGATTTTCTAAAATAGCTCTTCCTGTTCCAATTAATTTTAACAGTATAGTCTCAGCGTTAATGTCTGCAAGATTATCACTGGTTGCTTTTGCTTTTGCGTAAAAATCAACATAAAAGGTCACGGTATTGTCGCTGGCTCCCAAATCTTGACTATCCAAACTCATTGCGCCTGTTAGGATATTGATAAAAGGCATCTCTGAATGGTCAATAGGTGTTGACCTTCCTATACTTGTACTCAAATGATAATCAGGGTCACTTGTTAAAGTATATTGATTAGCAAATTCAAGTGCTATAATAGCTCCGATTTTATCGCGAACGACTTTAAAATTCTGTGCTGGTATAATTCCGTTAATCGGCATAATCTTGTAAAAAACAAACGATTAATCCAATAGTTTCATCTGGAAAATATTGGGCAATTCTGTAATTAAATGTTGATCCTGTTGAATCGGCAACGGCCACTTTGTACGCGTCTAAATTAACCTCACCCTCCGCATCTCTTATTGAAAAACCTGCATCAATAAAAAGCTGTTCACTCACTGAAACATAAGCTGTTTTTGAGTTTACCGCCGCCCCCTCTTCGTCTATTCCTAAATAATGTTTTGTGTGTAATCCCTTAACAGTAACGGTACTTGTATCTGGAGCTGTAAAAACCATAGAACGAGCAAACCCATTAGAGTTGCTTGTTATCCTTTGAATGCTTGTTTTTGCTCTATCTAATGTACTCATATTTTTTTACTAAAAGAAAAGGGCTAATTTCCACCAGCCCCATCCCAACACACAACCAGCAAAAAGGAAAATGCTAATCGAGTTCCTTATATATCTTGTAAAGTTCTTTTTTTGAAAGTTTTGAACCTTCCAAATCTAAAATAACTTTTAATTCTTTTGTTGTAATATCTGAATATTCAAGTGTTTCTGGTTCTTGTGAGATTTCTGTTACCAGTTTTTCAAATTCACTTGTAACCTCAATCGATTCAAGAGGCTCTAAAAAATTACCTTCAATTAAATTCCCAATATTTCCAGGTGGAAAATTAACATCCGAAACTATATCTCCGCTTTTGAAAATCTTATTTCCCAAACCACCAAGACTTAACGCTTTTACTAGATAATCCATTTTGTGTGTTTTAAAAAAAAGGGGGTTTAATTAATAAACCCCCTTATTAAATTATGCTACTACTTGAGCTGTATAAATTTGATCTACTGCAACTGGAATAGCTATCCCCGCTGATCTTACATCAAAGATATGTGTATGATTTCTCATATCTCTATAATCTCCAAATCTGTAAGCTCCTGCAGTTGTGTTTACACCACCGCCATCAATCAATTGAGGCACTGCCGCAAATGTTAACTGGAACTTAGTTTTTTCTGGCATCAAAACCATTTTCTTAGTGTTTAAATAAGAATTGTTTGCTGATGATTCAGTATCGTAATATTCAGGATAAGACCAAATAGCGACTAAATAATCTCCGCAAGAAATAACACCGTGTGAAGTTGCACCAACTGACTCTTTTTGAGGCATTCTAATGCTTACATGATCCATTCTTCGGCTGTTTGCCTGCTCTTTAAAATCAGCATTATTAAACAAAGCTGTAATAGCCTCTGAACCAAGTAACATATTGACCATGTTGCCCTGCATTTTTCCTTTTGTTCTTAAAAATGCACATCCTGCTTCTATTTGAGCAAAAGGATCGTTTGCCGCTGTCCAAGGAGTTCCAGACAAATCAACTAAAGAAGCTGCTTTTCTCTTAAAGTCAATGTTTGTACCCTTGTTAATTGTGACAATTCCTGTCTCAAAAACCTGAGCACATTGTAACTCGTAAGATCTTTCAATTTTCTCAGTTAACTGAACTAGTTTTTCAGATGCTGAATTAATAAATGACCCGAAATTATTATAACTAATTTCACCCTGACCAAACATTTTATCATATGCATCTAAATCAGTTGCATCAAAATATTCACGGAAATAAGGCGGAACAAAGATTTTCTCCATTGTTCTACTCCATGTGTTTCTGTTTCCTTCTGTGCCTCGCACAACGTCAACAGCAACTAATTCTTTGCCTCTTTCAACTTCTATTGAAATTTCTTTAGACCCTTTTTCCACTGATGGAAAAAATGACCTTAAAAAGGCTGTGGGCGTGTTCTTCTCTTTGTAAACAGATGCAAGCTCCTTAGTCATAAGGTTACGCGCATCTTGACTGCTAATGTTACTCATTTTTTTTCTTTTTATTGATTATCAAATGCTGTTAGCTCAGTACCGCCAACCAAATTAACTCCTACGGTATCGCTACCAATTCTATCTCTTAACGTTTTTCCATCAATAACGGTAGTTAAAACATCAGAGCCTTGGAATAAAAGCTGTGAAGTTGCTACGTCGCCATCAACACAAAAAGAAAGAGATGCTGTTACGCCCGCTAACACTGTAATTGTTTCTGCTAATATTCCAATTGGAAATTGAGAACCATCAGAAGCTCCAGAAGTTAAAAGCGCTATTTCGTCTGTAGAATTAACTCGACCTACAACTGACCCCATTGTAAGGGTAATTGATTCATAGGTATCATTTGTAAAGTTAGCCGAATCGTAGCGGTTACTTAAAACAAAGATTTTGGTTATATCGTAGTTGTTAAACTGCGAATTTGAGTTATTCAAAGGTGTTGTTACTGTACTCATTATTTTTCAGTTTTTAAATAAGTTTTTCTTGACTCAGCTAAAAAGGCTTCGATTTTATCTTTTCCTTCGTCTTCAGCTTTGATTTCGTCCTTCACGATTTCTGGGGCAGCGTCATCTTCGATTTTCTTAACCGTTTCCGCACTCATTGCTTTTCGTGTGAACTCAGCCATTGACGTTCTGCTTAGTTCTCCACCTTCTACAATGCCTTTTGTCACTGCTTCAATATCAACGTCAGCAAACGCCATGAAAGAGCCAACTCTATCGCGCTCTTGCGTTACTCCTAATGCAACGACTTCGTTAAACAACTCTAAATTTTCAGAGCGTAGTTTATTAATATCCATCTTATTTAATTTACTAATGATTTGCTTTTTTTCTGTTTCGGGTGCTTTAGCTTTTGGAGCTTCAGCTTTTATTTCAACTCTTTTGGCAAGTGTTGACGCTTCAATTGCTTGGTTTTTGCTAATTGCTTGAAGCATTACATCGGTTACAGGATTAATTCTTTCAATTAGCCCGACTTCTTTTGCTTGTTCAGCCGACAAAGTGACATCTATACGGCCATCCATTGAAAACATTTGATCAACTGATGTTCCTGTTGATTCTTCAAACTTCTCAACGTCTATTTTGTTTTCAAAACCTTTACGTAAAAAAGCGTTAATGTTTGCAAGTTCTGTTAACATTGCTGCATCTGTTTCAACATATTCAGGATAGGCTGCGCGATGAAAAGTAAAAGTAGATATGTCTAAACATTCGCTACCGTTAGCATAACACAACATAAAAGCCGCCATACTATCTGCGTAGCCATCAACTTTTAAAGTTACTTTACCATGTTCAGCCATTTTAGCTAACATTGTATATCCTGCTTGTGGATTTCCACCGCTAGAATACAACCTAACAACCGTTGCCTCGCCTTTAGTTTTATCTAAATTACGCGCAAATTCTTCAGCTGTAAATCTGTAAAAATCTGTGTATAGGTAAATTTCACTCATTAGCAACAAATTTTATACATTTAATATTTATATATTTGGCTTTTATGCAAATTGCACAATGAATGAATAGTAAGAAAAGGAAACAAATTTTAGTTAGCGGATTATCTCCCCAACTAATCAAAAACCTAGAAACAATAACCAATACTCTGGAGGTTGGATTAAATTCACTTGTAAAAGTTGAGGGCAAAAATGTGATTAAAGAATTTGACAAAAGAGTAACTACCGATTATGAAAAGAAAGCCTGATTCAATTCTAATTGAAGTGTCTGAATTACTTCACGAAAACATAAGAGTAATGTCTTTTAATACCGATAAAACATTGGGCAACGTGACAAAGATAATTTTACGACGAATAGAAGAAAAGCACAAAGACTTAATAACTAAAAACAACGAACAATGAAAACAATTACACTTTTACTTTTAATGCCAATTTTAGGATTTGGACAAATAAACCTGAAAACTTTAAAATGGTATGGAGCGAATAAAACAGACACCGCCATTAATTACACGATGATTTTCAAAGCCGATACAGTAACAATTAGCAATGATTCCGAATTAGTATATAGAGGCCATCACTCTATCACATGGAATGGCTTTGATACAATTATGAGCTTAGAAACAAGTAGCCACGGCTGCAAAGACTCAACGCCATTTGTGCGGAATACCTTGAATTTTAAATTCAACGATAGTTTATTAAATGTTACCTCTATCGGTTTTGATGATAAATGTGAAAGTCTTAATAAATTACTTAGATCAAATTTTTGGTTTGTTGGTGGTTTTAAAATGCCAGAAGATACTACCGAAATTGTAAAGCCAATTGATAGGCCAAACTCAATTAATGAAAATAAAGTAGTTGGTTCTTTTTTTCCTAATCCAGTGAATAATTTTTTAACGTTGGATTATTCAACAGCTAATATTTCATTGATTGATTTAAGCGGAAATGTTTTGATTGAAATTATTATCAAAGGGAAAACAGAAATAAACCTTTCGGAATTTGACAGCGGCGTTTACTTCTTAAAGGTAAATAATAATTGGAATAGGTTAGTACTGTATTAACTAATGGTAATATAAGTAGTAAGGTGGGTTTAGGTGAGAGTTGCAACTTTAAACACAATTAAAATAGGCTTACAGTTGAAAGTCTGCGTTGTGCCGCCCACCTTATTTATTTTATTACGTGTTATGCACTTTTTTATTGTTGCTAACGCCTAATGTAAAATGGCGTTTTAATGCATTTTAAACATTGTTGTAAATCTTTTAAAAATACGGAAATGAAATACAAAAGGAAAGAAATTGATTATGTGCATATTAGTATGTTAAGCATCATAAATGCAGAAATACGCAACGGATGGGAATTAACATCATTAACATATAGGAATAATGAAAGGGTAAGGCTTAAATTTAGACAACCTAAGTAGTATTTTTAATTGTTTACAACGTCCGAACAAAAAAGCCCTTCTAAAATTAATTAGAAGGGCTTTTTTTATCCAACCTCCAATCTATTCTTTTACTGTAATTGGTGCTACTGGCTCATCAACCAATTTTAAAGTTTTAGATTCTGTAAATTCCTCAGCAAATTTTTGCATATTAGAATTACTATCTCCAGAATTTAAAGCTTCAGTAGCGCGTTCCACAGTTGTTAATGGTATATTACCACCTAGAGCTCCTAATTTAGCTCGCTCAGCATTTACCTCTTTCAGCGGGTCAATATGTGGCACTGTTGCTCCTACAAATCTACTTTGACGGTATGCGCTTAAAATCATTTCATCCTTATTCTGCAACGCTGTTAAATATCCTTGTGCTTGTATTTTATTTGTCAATATTTGAATCTCTAAAAACAGATCATAAATAGGCTGAATAAATTGATCGGAAAACTTTTTACGCTCAACATTCAGCGTGTGCTCCCAATCTTTTAACGCCGCTCTACTTGCTGAGAAATTATCATCATATTTAGATTTCGCAACGTTTGGCGGGATTTGAATAGCTGCACAAACTAAATCGAAATTAACTTTGTAAAATTCTTCGAATGTTAATTCTTGTTTTGAATCGTGCATTATTAGCTTTGAGTCATTTGGCATATTTACCGCAGTATTTCCAACGCTAACAGTTGTCTGGTCTGCCAATTCCTTTCCATCTATTGTTATAGGTAAATCATCTTTTGAAGTTGGATTAAAAGCCGTGGCAATTCTATCTGCAAAAGGATCTTCACCTGTACTTGTAACGCCGTGTTCAATTGAATAGGCTATTTTAGCTCGTGATTCTGCACCGCTAACCATTGCCTCTTTATACCTATCTAATTTGGATAATGTTTCTAATACTGTAGATATAATTGGAATGCCTCTAAAATCATCCATACGGTATTCTTGACCGTATATTAAATAGGCCATTCTACGTTTAGATTTTGCACCGTATGCAACTATTCTTTCGGTTTCAAAACTTTTAGTTTTAATATGATAGGCAATATGGTTGCCAGTTTTATCAATTTCAACTCCGTTAATTATTTTGTTTTTCCCTTTGTGTTGTCGTGGAGTGCCTAAATATGCCCCATCAATTAATTCAACTGTCAGGTTTTTATTTACATAACGCAAAACAACCAAAACATCACCACCTAACAATGCGTTTTTAAATGCAGTATTCATTACTTTATTTAGCGTGCTTTGGCCTCGATAATCTCCAATTTTACTATTTGCGTAAACTTTCCACCGCTCTTCAATTGACTCGGAAAAATTATTAAAATCTAGGTTTATTTTTTCCTGCTTTAAAAATTTCACATTTGGTTCTGCTTGCAATTTTAACCCCGCTCCAATTACCCAAGTGGTAAATCTCCCTATAATAGTTTGAGTTATTTCATTCTCTAGGTACGATTGCCATGATCTAGTTCTGAGCCTTTGATGTTCCAAAACATAGTGCTTAGGCTCCCCCATTTCGCCTAGATTCTTTTCACCGTCAAAGCTAAATGTCCATCCGCCGGTATATCCAAATCCGCTGGAAACGTTTTGAACTTCAGCTTTAATTTCCGCTCTAAGCTCTTCTTTGATTTCTTCTTTTTTTGAAGTAACCCCGGTCCACTCTTTCCAATTATCTAGTATACTCATTATCTTCTATTTGGGATGTTTTTTGATGGCACTAATCTTCTTGCTCTTCCATTGTACTTGTTAACGTACCTTTGTTTTAACTGGTCAAAAGCTAAAATTGAAGCAGCAATTCCAGCCGTGCCTCTGTATAATTCTTTTATTTTAGTCTGCCCATCGTCAAGCCAATACTCTGTAATATCTTCATTTGCAGCCGCATCTAACGCCTTTAATTCTAAAGCTGAAATAATGGCATCAATAGCAACTATTTTAGCCGCTAAAGTTGTGCGTGACATTATGTATAATGATGCTCTATCGTATTCAGCCATTTTATAAGGTTTTTATTTCTGTAATTTTTGCTGCTGTAATTGTTGCTACTGCTGGAATGCCAGGTGTTACCGTTGGCGCTGTATTTCCTGAAGTACCAACCACCAACCCAGTATATGGGTGCACGTGTGAATTGAATATTGTAACCGCTGCGTTGAGTTCTGTTTTTAGCAAATTAAAGCCCGTTTCCAAAGCATTGTATCTAACCATAAAATCTGAATTACCGCCAAATTCGGCTGTGCCGTCATTTTTTAAATGCAAAAAGAATTTTTCTACTTGATTTGAATCTGTGGAATACATCCGTAGTTCTCCAATATCCGCTAATTGGTTTTTATTAATATACCCAATTACAATTGATTTTCCCTTTTCTTGAGTTGGTGAGTATATAGCAATCATATCTTTCGGGCTATTGCTGTCAATTCCAAAAGGTGCAATTTCTCTACATTCTTGCACGTCTGACTTTCCAAATCTCAATAATTTAATAAATCGAACGCCTTCTTTTATGCTGGTAGATATGACTTTAGTAATGTTCATTAATGTAAGTTAATATGATCAAAGATATACTTTGGCGTTGAACCATCGTACACTGATGGAAGATAGCAATTTAAAACCGCTGTTTGCGCTTCTGTTGTTCCTTTTAATTGGACGCTTTCAATAAAAAAACGAGTTTTGGTAAAAATGTATATTTCTTTGTTTTTAACTGAAACAATGTTATTGGGTGTAATTATTTTTCCATTTACTCTCCAACTATTTAAAGTAATAGTTAGCTTTAAGTTTTTTAATTCTTTGGCTAATATGTTTTTTGCTGCAAGCTCTGTGTCGTTATCGTTCCCGCTGTTTTGCACCTTAACCATTGGTCTATAAACATAGGGGACAAAAGGATTTTTAACAGTTGATTCTCCAGCGTTACCACCTTCAGCACTGGCTTGTTTCATGACAGTAATATCGCTGTGCATTCCCTGACCGTTGAAGGTTAAATTCATTGAAATATCTGCACCAGACTCATCTAATTCTAAAATTGGTTTTTTATTCGTGGTTGCTCTAGTGTAGAGTAATTTTCCCTCCGTTGTATGGGTGAGTATTATGTTTTTCTGACTTGCTAAATCGCTTAAATAACTTCTGATTGATTGGCTTTCGTTTGCCGTAGTTGTGTCATAGGTGCTATTTACTAAACTTGAAACACTCGAATCTACGGTGTAAGACAATTCAAATGGCTTTAAAAGTTTTGATGTTATTTCGGCTAATGTTAATTTATCATTTTGAAGTGGATATAGGCTAGTTGGTATCTGGCAATCTTCCAAAACACCCGTTGATGAGTAGCCCGTAATTTTAACCATTTTACGAGTAGCACTCGAAGAAAAACTTTCGTTTAAAATAACACCTGTTAAAAGTAAGTCACCCTCATCTTCAATTGTTACTAAGTGATAATGTCCTATACAAGCTAAATCAATTAACTTCTGATCTTCTGGATCAAAATAAAAATCAAACGAAAATACAGAGGCTACACTATCGTAAGCCAAAGTAACATCAAGCGAATTAAAGAACTTAACTTGCGTATTTCTTATTCTATCGTTTATCTTTAAAATCACACGTAATATATTACTTTTCTTCCTGTTTTAATCTCAAGCATTTCATTAATACCAATTTGGTTTTGATTGATAAAATTTTCTAAATTCTGATCTGTTTCTTCAAGGCCGTAAAATCTATGTGTCAAAATTATAGCATTTGAGTAACTTGACAATATTAACGAGCGTTCTTGCTTTCCGCTTATTGCAATTTGGAGTAAATTCGCCAAAGTGTAATTATAAATTCTTGCTAGTGCTTCTATTCCTGCTGCATTTGGAATATAACTTTCCTCGTTCCCGTTGTTATTTGTCTGCAAAGAGTCTAAATCAATTAAATATTGATTATAAGTACTTGTTATTTGTTCAATAACTAAAATCACATCTGCACGATTAGTAAAATCACCTTCTTCAGGTGTTGATGCAGCAAAAGACATTGCGCTTATTATTGTGCCTCCTTGACCTTCAAATAAAAACTTTGATGACCTATCTGTAAAGCTGGCTATTGATCCTCTTAATCTTGTGTAATTACTTTCTAATTGGTTTATTCTGTTTTGCGCTTTTAGTTTAAATTGGCTTGGATAGCTTAAAACTGATTGCATTTTTTTCATTGCCATTAATGGAGCAACAGTAGCCACATCAATTGCACTACTTGCCTCGCTTAATGCGCCTCTAAAATCTTCTGCATCTGTGGTATCAACTATTATTAATTTCGATGCGTTATATTGATCATTCGTTACTTCATCCATGCTTGCAACTGTAGCTGCTTTTGGAGCTGGTATAGTGGTCGCGAAATCCTGCGCCATATCTTCATCGCACTCTATTTTTAAAAGTGCTATTGTGTCTACTTGGTTTAATGTGCTTTTTGGATAAATATCGCTCAAAGTTTCAAGAACAACCCCTGTTATTTTGGTTGAATTGTATTTGTTATTATCGAAATTTAATGATACTGGATGAACAAGAATATCATCATAATAAGGATGCGAAATTACCCACGCCCTTTTGTCTTTTGAGCTTTCTTCAAATTCGAGCGACTTTTCAATATTATCATCACCGATAAAATATATTTCAATTGGAAATTTTCTGCCTTTTGGCTCGCCTCGATTAACTAATGTTCCAGCAACATTTTGAAAGTTAAATTCCGAAATATTAAAATCTAAATTTTTACTTGTTGGTTTCCATAAGGGGGTGAAAACCTTACTATCTCCAGTCGTTATACTTATACCGCTATCTATCCTATCCAACCAACTCATCTAGCCATTAATCTATTAATTTGTTTCTGTCCTTCTTGTTGGTAGAACTTATCCATTTGCCGCCCTGAAATATCACCTGAACGCTCCATAAATTTAGTAGGCTGTACTTTTACAGAACGCCCTTTAATATAAGAATAAATTGGAACGGCCTTTATTCTGTTTTTACCAGAATTTTTAATTCCTCGGATTTCAAAAATAAACTGTTTACCTCTTGTTTTTTCTGTTAACAATCGCCCACCTATTCCAGCTTTTTCAGCCGATTGAATAAATCTTTGTCCTTTTGTTTTTCCGTTTGCTTTTTTAGCCTTTACAAGATTATTAACAGTGCTTATCCGTTGTGCTTTTCTTACATTTTTACCGTAAGATTTTCCAATTCTAGCACCAACTGAAATAGGAATAAAAGAACGTCCTTTAATACTTCCCCCTCTTTCTTGTTGGGCTAAATCTTTAACCGCGTAATTATTCGACCCTTTTAACCTTCCTTCAACCATTCCAACTTCAGAAACCATTGAACGTACGTTAAAGCCCTTTGCCATGAAAACCCTACTATTAGCCTTAAAAAAACTCTTTGTTCTATTCGTGAAAGTTTTATTGGTTACTGATAGCAGGTTTTTTTTCTTTGTATTAAACGCCGCTTTATTTAATGTTTGACGCACTGCCACGGGAAAAGCTGAACGATGCAGCTTCTCCAATTTGTTAGTCATCCTAACCGTGTTATGTGTGTCAACGTTTAAAATCATGTGTCGTCTTCTATTGCCCAACAATCATTCATTCGAGTCGCTGTGAATGTTTGGTATGGAGCAGTTGAAAATCCTGTATTATTTGCTGTTACATTGTTTTTTCTTAGTGGCGGAAAGCCTCCCAATGTCGTTGAGTTTATTAAGTAATTAACTGGGTTTACCCCGTTATTTGTTAGTATTTTAATTCTAGTGCCTATAGGCATATCACTCCCAAAACTAACAATATTGTCAGCAAAAGCATTAGAAGTTATATTAATTTGAATGTTTGCTTTTGTAAACGATGCTACATTATTAGTTCCACTAATAACAGTTAATGGTAAATTATTCCCATCGGAATATTCAACAACACCCCTATATTTAATTTCTGGAATTAAACCTTCCAACGCCTCGAAAAATTGAAATCCTGAATAATTGTTATCTGGAAGACCATTAGCGGTAACGCCTCCTTCTGCCATTAATTTATTGAAGAACTGCAAAACATCGCCTGTCATTGCCTCATTTACAGGTGTTCCATCGCCTGCACCCGCTGCGCTAATATCCTTTACCCTTCCGTAAGGGTAATCAGTATCAGCTAATTCAACGTTATCTAAATCTAATATATCTCTAGCCATTATATATAATTTACTAACAACCAGCCAACTGTTTGCGCTGGTTTAACCTTCATAATTAATTCTCTAAACTCAATTTCTCTTGTTGCGTCAACATTTGCAAATGTGCCCAAAGGATTACCACCAATAAAAAAAGTTCTTCTCAATAGTGTTCCTGCATCAAAATATTGATCTTTTCTATCGAGTGACCAAACAGCTTTATTTAGGTATGCAGTACCTAATTGGGCTTCTCCCAATTGATTCATTCCTAACTGCGCTTCGGTTGATCCTGTATTCGAGCCTATAACAGCTTCAGGTGTTCTTGTTTCTAATCCGCCAGAACCATCTGAAAATATATTTTCATAAACATAAACATCAAAATTTGCATTCCTTAATTCTCGTTCTAAAAACCTGTAATTTTGACGCGCTTTTATTGTTCCGGGATGATTCATTTTCCTGATTATAGCCTGTTTTCTATCCTCCAAGCTTAAACTTAAATTAGTAATCAATCCCAATCTAACCTCCCAATCTGTAGCATCTTGCGCGGTAAAATTATCGTTGTCTGGTAATATAACATCCAAAACATTCATCGCCCCATCTAACGCTGTAGATTCAATTGAGCTAAATGAAGAAAGTATTTTGTCAAATATTCCACCCGGAACAATTCGCCAAACCCTTCCTGTAGGAAATAAAGACTTTGTGAGACGTTGAATTTTACTAAGCATAAGTAATATTAGCAGATGCTAAATTAGGTATTTCACCGTTATTAAATAAGTAAGTGGTTAAACTTACAGAATTAAATGTTATTGATATACCTGTAAATGCAACGCTTGGCACAGTGCTTTGGATTACAAAAACAGTTTTATTATTATCTAAAATATTGTTTTTATCTGCAACCACATCAGCACCTGTAATAAATGGACGAACTAAATTAACTGCCTCAACTAAAGCACTTTTTATAGATGTTTCTTGATCGGTTGTATAACTCCCGCCTGTAATTTGAATAGTAATGTCAATTATTGAAATCGGTAAATAGTTAACTTGATAAACTCCTAATGGTTTCCTCCCTCGTTCATTCATTGGCAAAGTGGTGTCTGGGTCTAATTCCACAACATCTTCAACCGCTGTTAATATTCCAGATGTTGGCGTTCCCTTGCCATCTGAACTATCTGTAGTGGTTGCCTCAACGTACAAATCAATTATACCATCTTGCCCTGCTTTTGCGTATGGATAAGAATTTTTTACACCTTGTGCATCGCTTGCCCAAAGCCTATAATCAACCGCAGCGCCTCCTTGAGGTTCTGCTCGATATGCTTCAATGATTCGCTGTCTATAAACTTCGATTCCTTCGCTCTCTAAAGATTCCACAAAAACAGCGGTAACAGTTGCAAAACTATCCACATTTGAAATCGGTGCAGTGGCTGTTAAGGTGTCACTAATTGAAAGTTTTGAAACAGCCCCAGCTGTTAAAGCTCGAAGTGTTATTGATTCGCTTGTTGATGTCATTGTATAGGCAATATCCAAAATATATAAATATCCTGGTGCGCTACTTGTATCATCACTTTTAAAAGTTGTTTGTGCTGGAATTACAGCGGAAACTGTACCTGTTACCGTTGAAGTGTATTGACCTGCTACTGCTGGGTTTGGTGGCCTTCCTAGCTTTACCTCTCCGAACCTCTCCAATGTACCGCCTTGAGCTACGGGGTCAGCCGTATCAACAAAAATATTCTTTTGAACTTTTGCAAGTAGTAAATAATAGAGCTTTAATTTTGCAGCTTGAACGGCCGCCAATGGTCTAAATATATTTTTTCCAAAAGTAGGAATATTGATTCCTAAATTAGTCTCTAAAGAACTAATTGCATCATCGTATATCTCTTTTAATGTCGGTATAGTTATCATGAATTATAATTTTTTACCTCTATTTTAAGAGCTGTAAATAAATTGGCCGCTGCAACTCCTGAAGAATTATAAGCAGTCAAAACAATTGCAGATGTTCCAATTGTAATTCCAAAAGTTGCATTTGAATTACCAACTAAACATACCATTGTATTGGATAACGAAAACTCACTACTTCCACTTGTCAGAGTATATTCCCCCGTACCGCTGTCCGTCCAAACCATAGTGCCTATAAATGTATTATATCCTCCTGTAACCGATATGCTACTAGATACATCAATAGTCACCATGTATGCCCTTCCTATAGATATATCAGCTAAATCTAATCTATCACTATCTGCATCGGTAAATGCATTTGTGTTAGCGTTAGCTTCATAAGCTGTTTTTGTTTCCGCATTCGTGGGGTTAACCTCGGCATCCGCTTCAATGTCTGCCAATTTAGTTGTGTTTGCTTCTTGTGCAGCTAAATTTACATTTAATTTACTTCTTACTGAAAGGGCTGATTCCCCGTTTTCTATTGTTGCCATTTTAATCTATCCAAAAATTAGTATCTACCCAAATTGAATTATCATTCCAAACTCCTGTATCTAAAAGCCAGCGAGTAGAATTAAAATCCATTCCAGCTAATTGCTGATCAATAATTTCTCCTTTTGTCGCGTCCCAAATATAAACAAAGTCTCTGTTTTGGTTGTTGGTTGGCTCCTGTACGTTTATTAATATTTTCAACTTATCTATTCCCGTAATTGATACGGCTACAGTAATATCTGCAAAATCAGACATAAAAGCTAAATCTTTTCTTACTGCTTGTTCTATTTTAATCCTTCCTGCACTATTTAAGCTCGTTTCATTTAAAGTTTTTTCGGTTATTGAGTTGTATTGAATATCAATGTTATTAGGCATTAATAAGGCATTACCCCAATAATCAAAAGCCTGCTCATTAGCTGGCCTTGCTGTAGGTGTTGAAGCTTCTACATTTCCTCCAAATAGACCTAAATAAGGCATATTAAACAGTGAATTAGTGGTTTCCAAGTTATTGCCTTGTAAAACTAAATCCCCACCCCCTCCTGTTTCGTAAATCGTTAAATCCATAACTTATGATTGAAAGCCCATGTTTGAAGGTAAAAATATACCTATATTATTTTCGGCATCTCCAGACAGTTCGGCCCTCCCTGTTTGGTCTTTTATTAATAGTTCATTTCTTGTTGAATTACTTTTATTAATAGTTTGAGTTAACGCGTCACGTTCAGCGCCTTTGGGATCGGCTACCGTACCAGTATTAACTCCCATTTCATATCTAAAAGTATTTATTTGTTCTGCTCCCGCTGCTGCAAACTCACCCATACTTCCTGGAATCTTTGAAGCTATTTCTAAAATCTGCTGGATTGGCATTAATACCGCGTCAAGTAGTGCTTTTCCTATCGCTAAAATGCCTGATAAAAAGCCACCATTTGTAAAGGCATCTCCAATCATATCCCAATTTCTTCTAAGTGATTGAATAATTGAAATTACTAATCCAATCGGCCCTAACATAAATGACACGGCCGCGCCCCAATCATCCCAATAAGTAACAACTATTGCAATTATTGCAATTAAAGCCAATATTGCAATAATCGTTAATACAATAGGATTAGCCGACATTGCTGCATTAAACAACCATTGTGCAGCTGTTGAAATGCCTAAAGCTATTTTATAGGCTCCAAGCGCGATGGCATTTCCTCCAATTGCAATCGAAGCAGTGCCGCTTAACGCCCCCATTATTCCTAAGCCTATATTGTATGCTGCCATCAATACTGAAGTTACTAGTAGTATTATTTTAAACGCTATCATTCCACCCACAATAAGCAAGATTATTTTAGATAATGTCAATGCTATTTCTGCATATTTAGCCACCTTCTTTTCATGTTCCGTTGTTGCTTTTGATGCCACATCCGTACCAGAAGCCATCGAAAGCATATCTGTTGCTACTTGTGTAATATTTTTTAATGTTGTTGAAAAAGCACCGTTTCCGTTTTCCAATGATAAAATAAAACCATCATAACCACTACTCAAAAGGGTAAGCGCACCGCCTAAAGTCGCTTGTTGTTTCTCTGCTGCTTTTTGAGCAGCTCCCATAAATAATGTCTCATTACTAAGGTCTTTTGTTAGTTTTTTTGCTTCTTGCAATTTATTCGCCAGAATAGAAGCGCTTACTGCTGTTTTCTTGCCAAAAGCATCGTTTGAGGCCGTTAGTTTATCTTGGTTTTTTTGTATGTTTTCTAAAATTTGTTCATATCCATGCCCTTTAGCCTTACTATCAATAAATATATTTCTTAAGGCTGTAGCCGAACTACTTGCATCTATTCCCGCATCTGATAACTTTCCAAGTAATCCTACAGTTGATTCAAATGAAATCCCAGCTGCATTAGCAGCTCCACCGACTATCGGTAAAGCTTTTTGCAACTTCTCAAAGTTTAAAGCACTTTTTTGAGTCGCTAAAGTCATTTTATCAATAATATTTGGAGCATCAATTGACCCAAATGTGTCAAAAGTTTTAACAACAGCTCCAACCAACTCAGCCGTATCTGCTAATTCTCCACGCATAGCAATTGACCCAGAAATAGTTGCTTCAGTCATGTTTATAATATCGGCCATTGGGAAGCCTAAACGCGCAAAACTTTCTTGTAATCCAACTACTTCAGTTGCTGTTTTGGCCGTTGTTCCGCCTAATCTCTCGGCATCCGCTTGTAACGTTGCTAATTGCGGAGCTGTTGCCGACGACATAACAGCCGATAGATTAGCATTTGCCTGTTCAAAGTCTTTAAAGACATTAATAGCGCCTCCAATTACTGATATTACTGCTGTGATTCCTAGAACTAAGCCCAGCTGGCCTAACTGCCTTGAAAGTGACCGTAAAGGAGATGTCATGCTTCTAAACGCACGATTTGCTCTTGCTACTCCAACTTCTGCCTTTGCTGCAAAAGTCTGTGTAGCCCTTGACATTTTCGATACTTTAGCCGAAAACTTATCTATCGCTGTAAATTTTGTTGAAACTGTTGAAGTAACGCCCATTATTTTTTTACCTTACTGGCCTCAATTTCGTGTAAAACGTCTTGATACCAGTATATTATTCCTTTATAATCTAAATCATCTAAATACAAAGAACTTAACACATCGGGCGTCCAATTGCGCGCCCGTACCAGTGTTTTAAAAACAACATCTACACTAACTTCAAAAGCATTCTCTACAAGAAAAAAAGGGCAATTGAAGCGCAAATAGAATGATCTTCAGTATCTAATTTCTTTATAATCTGACTGTTTTTGCCAGTCAAAGCACAAATATATGCCCTGAGTCTACCATCAACATCAGCACCCTTTACACCTTTTAAATATGGGTCTAATTCGTTTGATCTTAACCTTGCTTTAAATGACAAAATCTGATCCATTTCGTTTCCCTCAGAATCTTCAATAGGAAATTTTAAACTATAATTCAAATTAAACTTATCATCTACTGACAAATTACCTTCTTCAACTTCCGAAATTATACTTTCAATTTCTTCGGCTCTAGCCTCTTTTTTCTTTTCAGATACTCGTTTAAATTCTAACCACTCGTTTACCTCTTGTGTTGCTATTCCCTTTTCAACTTTCATTGTGTGTTTATTTTATTGTTTCGTTAATTTTCCTCCGCCTGCTACTTTTAATGTAAAACTAGAAGCGTTGCCATTCATTTGAACATCTCCAACTGGTTGACCTGTTCCTGCATAAATAGTTCCATTTATGTTTGAAAAAGTCCACTCTGCCAATTCAGTACTTCCAGCCATTGCTGTAATAGCTTCAATTGTTTCAGCTGTAACCATGTCAGCTGTGCAAAGTACCTCAAAAGACCATCGCGCGCGGCTTAATTGAGTAATCATGTTTCCACCACCATCAACCATATTAACATCGTCTCCAGAGCGAAAACCGCCTAAATCATATGTTGAATCTTCAGCCGCTTTTGGGAAAATAACCCCACTTCCCAATGTAGGGTGACTATAAGTAATTTCTGTAATGTCTCCACCAACTGCCATGTCTTATTTTTTAATCGTTTGTACCAAAATTAAAACCAGCCTCAGCATCCGTAGAAGCTATTCGAGCAATACCAGTTCTTTTATATCTAAAAAATGTCTCTAACCTATCTGGGTTAGTTGTGCTAATTGCTACCGTTATACTATCTTGCATAAATGGAACATCAGCTACTAACGCTCGAACTCCTAAATCAGCTGCGTAAGATTTTACAACCTGCAACCATTGTTTAGGCTTTACAACATTTTGAGCATTTACAGTGTCGTCATTAGCTGCAATTACATGATCAACCACGTTGATTAATTCAAGTAAATAGTAACCATATCTCACATTGAAATCTAGCATTAGATTTCTGCAAAAGCGATATTGAGGAACTACCTCCCCAACTGGGTGGTAAGTTGTAACAAAATCTTGAACTTGGTATCTTCCAGAAACTAAATCAACAGTTGAGCATCCCTTTTTTACAAAAGAATCTCGACTATCATAACTAGACATTGACCCGATGCTGATAGGTGTCGGCATATCCGAATAACTTGCTCCGCCAATATCTGATTGAGGGGTGTTTTGTGCTGTTTTACCAAATAACAATGCTGCATTTGCTGCTGCTTCCATTGGCAAGCCTTTACTCAATGGCGCTGGACAAATAGCAATAGTTACATCGTCTAACCTTGCATCTGTAATTGTGCTTGGGTTGTCAGCAACCGAACCAGTTAAGGCGATAAAAGGCTTCATTACTATTCCTGTATATCTTCCTGTTGGGGTGTCTGGATTTGGAATACCGTTAAAAGATTCCAAAGCATCCATAACCGTTGAAACAGTACCGTAACTATTAACAACAATTGTTACCCATTCGTTTCCAAATTGATTTAATGCTGCTGTTACGCTTGGTGTACCTGCTCCTGTAGAAGTGCTTGCAACTGCATAAGTTAACCCAAGTGCATTATCTCCAACGTCTACTGTTACGCTTAAGTCTTCAGCTGTTAAGCCTTTCCATTTACTCGTTAAGGTTGCTTCATAATCAGTACTTGTCCCTATAAATGGTGAACCTAATACATTATTAACTGCGTCTTCTATTTTCTGTGTGATTGCGTCTGTTGTGTCGCCTTTAGCAATATTCAAAGCATAAACTTCACCATCTACAGAATCTCGTCCAGCTACTTTTAAAAAGTGCGTTCCGTTTGCTGTTGCTGTACCTGTTGGCGTTACTTCTAACACTTTATATGCAGCGCCATCTGCTGCCGCTTGTGCATATACTATTGTTGGTATTCCGCCAATTCCACCACCGCTTAAAGGTCGTAAAATTCGCATTATGTTGTAAATCGGAGAACCATAACCGTAAAGACTTCCCGCTGTTTGAGCATCAGTGATCTCTTTACCGTCAGTGTCTAATGTTCCTTGGTTTGCGTGATTTGCTTCTGCAAAAATTGCTATTCGCTGGGGTAGATTTGGAGAACTGGTAGAAAAGTCGCCTTTCTTCAGCTTATAACCTACTATTCTACTAACTCGCTCTGTGCCTACTGCGGTACTTGTTGCCATGAAAAAAAGTTTTAGTATTACTACTTTGAACGACAAATTTTATATTATTTTGCACCTTTTAAACCTAGTTTATGCAATTTGCACAATGAAAGTAGCCGTAATTATTCCCGATAGAAATGACCGACCAGAGTTCTTAAAGAACTGTTTAAGAATGTTAGAAAATCAAACTTTAAAACCTGAATTAATTCATATTGTCAACTTTGAACCAACGGACGAAAAACCAGACATAACGAAAAGATATAGAAAAGGATATGAGTTCATTAACAACCACTCTATTAAGTTTGACTTAATAGCACTCATTGAAAATGATGATTGGTACGCCCCCAATTACCTAGAAGAAATGGTTACTAATTGGGAGTTAAACAACCGCCCCGATATTTTCGGAACTAATTACACCATTTACTATCATTTAAGAATAAATGCTTGGTTTACAATGAATCACAAACTAAGAAGCTCGGCAATGTCCACCGTTATTAAGCCAAATCTAAAATTTGAATGGTGTGATGATAATGAAGTGTACACTGATATTCATATTTGGCAAACAATCCAAAATAAAAAAACCTTTGAGCCTAAAAATCATATTTGTTTAGGAATTAAACACGGTGAAGGGCTTTGTGGCGGACGCAACCACAAAACTAGAATGGATAGGTACATCAACAAAAACGGTATAAATTTGCTTGCTAATAATATGGATTTGGAAAGCTTCAAATTTTACACAAACTACTTTAAATGAGATATATTGTTAATGCTAAAGAATTGAAAGGTTATAGGCGCATCATTTACCATAAAGGCGACATTCTAACCGATGCTGCATTTCTTCCCAATACAATTGACCACTTATTAATTACTAAGCAAATTCAATCATTTGATGATTACCAAAATGGGCTGAATAAAGATCCGTTAGTTCCTTTTACTGGAAAAATAAAGTTAGCAATAATTACAGGAGTTTGGCAGCGTCCAGAAGTTTTTGAAATGTTCGCAAAAGGTATCGAGGCTTTAAAATTAGTTAACGGGCTTCAAATAGTCCCAATAATTGCAGGAAGTGAGGGTGATAAATCGCGTTTAATGGTTGAGAAATACGGATATTTTTACATTGAAACGCCTAACCACCCATTAGCATCTAAAATGAATACCACCGCCCAGCAAGCTAAAAAATTACAATGCACTCATGTTCTTTGCGTTGGCTCTGATGATATTGTCACCCCGAAATTATTGAAGGAATACATTAAACGAGTAAGAGAGGGTTATGATTTTGTTGGCTTATCGGATTTTTACTTTTACGACACTGTTACAAAAAAGGCGGCATATTGGGGTGGATATAAAGACGAAAGAAGAAAAGGCCACACTGTAGGAGCGGCAAGATTAATTAATGCCAAAATGATGGATATTTGGAATTGGAATCCATGGAAAAATAAAGATAACCGCGTATTAGATAATTCTATGCAGATGACTTTGGATACAACATCCCTTAATATTTCTGTTTTTTCTCTCAAAAAAACCAAATTATTTGCTTTGGATATTAAATCCAGTACAAATATGACACCTTTTGAGCTGTGGCCGAATACTCAATTTATTAATTCGGAAATAATAACAAACAAATTCAATTATTGCTTATGTGCGGAATAGCTGCGGTTATTAATGGGACTCGTAAAGATTCAAATAAAATGGGTAATGCTATCCAACATCGCGGTATTAAATCAAGCACTACGACCGTCGATAACTTAACCGTTACATTCGCACATCTACCAATTACAACTAATCAATATAATCAACCTTTTGTTTGTAACGGTATAATGCTTTGGCTAAATGGCTACATTTCAAACTGGGTAGAATTATCGGAAAAATATAATTTACCAGCAAGCAATGACACCGAATTACTAACTAAATTTATTGATCAATTTGGAGAAGAAAAACTAAACGAATTAAACGGTTTTTTTGCTGTAATTTATCACAACGGGAGCATTCATTATTTTACTGACCGCTACGGAATTAAACAACTATACAAATACACTGAAAATGGCACTACATTTATTTGCAGCGAATTAAAAGGAATTAAAGCAGTTGTTAATCTTGAAATTGATAACGATGCTTTGTTAGATTGGAATTATTCTCTAGGTGTTATGACTGAAAACACAATTTACAAAAACGTTACGCGTGTCGATTGTTTGCCTTTTCCAAAACCAGATAAAATAGAAATATCATACACTGCAGCAAAAATTGAATTAAAAAGGCTTTTTGATTTATCAATTAGCCGGAATAAAACAGAATTAAACGATTGCGTTTTTTTATCCGGTGGAATAGACAGCGGAATAATCGCAAAAAATATAAATCCAAAATATTGCTTTTCCGTTGACTACCTTAACGACTTATCCGAAATTGAAAATATAAAGCTAAACTCAAAAAGCAAGCACTACACAATTATTTGTAATAATGATTTAGAAAAAGAGTATTCTGAAAAAGTTTTTAACGCGTTGGATGATTTAAAAGCGGGTAGTTGCTACACTAATTTTGCATTGACTGAATTTGCCTCTAAATTTTCAACGGTTATTTATTCTGGCGCTGGAGGTGATGAAGTTTTTAACGGATTTACACACCGTTACAACAAACCAATAAACGAGGTAATCAAAAGAACTGATTTGCTAGGTAAAACTCACGATATTACACACAAGGACTATGATTGGTTATTTTTAAAAGCTGTTTTAGTTGTCGAAGATAGAATGGCGGGATTTCACACTATGGAAACTCGCTTTCCTTTATTGGATAATGATTTTGTAGATTTTGCGCTATCTTTACCAGACAAATACCTAAATAACAAACGAATTTTAAAAGACATTTCAGAATTAGACATTAAAGTTAAACACGGAAAAAAAAGGGGCTTTTCTAATCCTCATTTTACCAATAAACAATGGGTAAATCATGCAACAAGATATTTATAACGAATACTCAAGATTTGATAATTCAAACCAAATCCACGACACCGCAATAATTTATCCCAATGTTACAATGGGTAAGAATAATACTATAGGTGCTTATTCTGTAATTGGATCGAACGGAGAAATACGAGGAAAAAAACAAAATGAGTTTAGCGGACTTGTAGTTATTGGAGACAATAATGTGATTAGTGAAATGGTGACTATTCAGCGGCCTTTTAAAAAAGAACATAAAACAGTAATTGGTTCTGATAATATTATAATGGCTCATTCTCATATTGGGCACAATGTTGTAATAAATGATAATTGCGAAATATGCACGGGCGTTATAATTGGAGGATTTGCAACCATTAACAACGGAGCTAAAGTAAAGTTAGGCGTTACGGTTAGGAATCGCATTGAGGTAGGAGAAAACACTTTAATTGGGCTTGGCTCTGCTGTGGTAAAAAACACTGAAGCAAACTCTATAGTTTACGGAAATCCAGCAAAATCAATAAAATGAAATTAGCCGCCCTTTATTCTGTTTGGAATGGTGAAGAATTATTAATCCAATCTATAGAACAAATTTACCAAAATGTTGGTTTTGTGGTTATTTGCTGGCAAAAACTGTCTAATAAAGGCGAATTAAGCGAAAAAATAGAGCCTTTTGTAAAGAACATTAAAGGTAAAAAGGTTTTTTTAGTTGAATTTACACCTGATTTAAAGCTAAATACTAAGCAAAACGAGCGAAACAAACATAATTTAATGATTGAATACGCTAAATCGTTGAAGTCGACTCACTTTTTCTTTTCAGCTACTGATCATTTTTACAATAAAAAGGAGTTCATTAAGGCTAAAAAACACTGCAAAACAAATAATTTAGACGTTACATTTACCGCTATGTACACTTATTACAAGCGTGTAACGTGGAGAGTTGACCCAATAGAAGATTATTTTATGCCTTTTATCTGCAAATTACACGCAAATACTATAATTGAGCCTAGAAATGACTATCCAGTTCGCGTTGATCCTGCAATTCAATTAAACACTTGCACTTCTTACTATGTTTTTACGCACGAACAAATAATGATGCACCACTTCTCAATGATTCGCATTGATATTCAAAACAAATTCAGAAATGCAGCGGCTTCTGTTCGATGGAATAAAGATCAGGTAAATCAGTTTGTTTTAGAATATCAAAATGCAAAACTAGGTGATTCAATTACCTACTTTCAAGGAAGGAAACTAATTGAGGTTGATAACCAGTTTTTTTAAATAACATTATGTAAGAATTTATAAAATGCACTACATCGTGTACTTTTAATGATAGCCTTTTCGAGTTGTTTAAATCTAAGTCTTAACATAGCGCAGTCACCTGTTAATGTTCCTATCGTTATCAGTTGTCTTTCAAACTGTGTTAAGTATGGTTTTTTCATAGTCCGTATATTTTACAAATCTTACATTTAACGTTACATTTCTTTTTTAGTTAATTTAAAAGAATCTAACATCCGCTGAAATAAAACGCCAAAGAGCGCATTATTTAGCTCCACGTTATTTCTTTAGAATAACATCAACGTAATCTTGCCAAACACCATTTTTAATCTTAGCCGACTTGCAAAACAAATCTATAAAGATTGATTTAATAGCCATGTTGTAGCAATGGCAATCGAACAAGTGATTTTGGACTATACTGTTTTTCTTCTCCCATTTAAACCCGCGCACCTCTCCAATTCCATCATAATCTGGCACTCGTTTTTCCGCCTCAAAATGACTAAAAAAATTATTGTACTGGTAAAGCCCTTTATTTGATTGTGGAAAATTTAACGTCCCCGCCATTTGGCTTTCATGAATTTCTGGATTCCACTTCAAACCCATTCGAGCCGCTAAATCATCTTTAATAATATTCGACTCAAGAAGGTACATTTTACCGTGGCTTGCTGACTGTTTAAAAAACCTGCTATCCTTAGTATTTAAAGTATATTTCGCTTGTATATCTCCCTTCAATGCAAAAATCATGTGATTCGTATTATCGACAAAAGGGAAAACATACTTGTCTAAGTAACCCGCATCAATTCCACCGATCAAAATTTTCATTTGCCTACCTGTATCTGTTAAAAATACACGGCTTAAAATCTCGTTTACTTTCGGCCAAATAGACTTATTGCTCCCATGTCTATACGTCCAATATTCTCTATCTGCTTTTTTGTCTCCCTCCCGTGGAATAAAAGTACCGATACTACCGTGCTCAATTGAATAACTACTTCCACTTTCTGACCAACCAACAACCTCATAATCAAACCGCGCATCGTCTTCTTTACCGTTTAAATCACTCGCAAAAGTCAATAAAACAATTTTACCATTACCATCTCGAATGCTTAACTTTTCAGGAATAACACCTATTTCATAAGCCCTTTGTCTTTTTTGAAGTTCAGAGGCTTTTAGTTCTACAGCTTCTTCTTCATACGTTTCGCCTAATACTACATTCGTAAACGTTTTTAATTTAGCGCGGTCTGGCTCTTGATTTGGAGGATGGCATTCTATCCATTGACGAACATAGTGCGCCCAGTCAAACATTCCAGTAGGAGCATAAAGTGCGCTAATGTGAAAAGAATAATATCCTGATTGACTTGGTTTTTCCGTTGCTATCCATTGGCCAGAATTTAACATCGCTGTCTTTTCTTTGTCGTCGAATAACTCCCCGCATTCCTGACAAATATATCCTACCGAACCTTCAATCAATTTTCCGCTTTCATCAGTTTTCCAAGTAATGCCCGCTTTTTGCTTTGAGTCTAAATTTGAGTTTATGTTCCATTCCCAAGTAATTAAACTAGAACAACAAGGGCAAGGTGTATGGTATTTTCTTTGATCGCCCAATAAATAAACTGGCTCAATATTACTTTGGTTTTTCAACTGTGGCGTACTCACATAAAAAACTTTTCGTTTTGTTGCATACGCCGCTGTCCGTTGCTCAATTAAAGTAGTCGTTGATCCTGCTTCTTTTGAACTTTTCTTTGCCGCGTCAAAATCATCAACAATAGCAAATTGAATATCCCTCTGTCTAAGTAAATTGTGATTTGTTGATGACCCCATAACAACAGAACCACCAGCAAACTCTTTGCTCATATTTGTATCGCCTGTCTTTTGGTTTTTCTTCCTCATTACGCTCGGACGAATCAAATTTCGAATACCACAATTATCAATCATTTGATCAATTTTTGTAACCGCTTCTTTTGACAATTCAGCATGACCAGTTAAGAATAAAGTATTACCTGGATTCTCCGCAATAATATATCCAACCGAGGCGGTAAGAACTCCCGCACTTACTCCAATTTGTGCTCCCTTCATCACTGCAATAGTGTGAGCTGGATGGTCTTCAGAAAGGCAATCAATTATGCCTCTATGATATGGCGTTTTCGAATATCTGTACGGCCCTGGAAAAGCTGAACCTAAAGGCATAACCATATTTGCCTCATACCATTCAGATGGTTTTAGTGTAGAAATATGAACTTTGGTTGATTCAATTATTTCTGTGAGTTGTTTTAGGTAATCCATTATTAATTAATATTTTTATTGCAGATTGCAATCCAATTATTTAAGGAAATAAAACTCATTAATTTATATTTAGTATTTTCATTATCGCTAAACGTAATCTTAACTATATAAAAAAACAAAAAAATAGAATCAGAAAGTATTTCTACTGTTGTGCAATCTGTACTTTTTAAATTCTTATCGTCGCTGTATTTCTCTCCAGTCATATTTTTTATTTTTTCAATAAATAACTACACCTCAAAGCCAATTAAAAAAGGCTTTATCTGTGTATTATTTACTTTCTCCCACCCCTCGTTTATTAGAATAATCCATTACTATTTTACCAATACTTCTTTGAGTGTCTTCAGCACCTTCATCGGTTGCTAAATTTATGATCCTAACAAATTGAGTTTTTAAATCTGCCTTTTCTTCTCGGCTTAAACTTTTCCTATGCCCAATTTCTACTAAAACATTCTCAGTTGCATTCTTGTAAGCTGTCATCATTGACTTGCTATACTGGACAAACAACGGGATAATTAATTCAATAGGGACTAATTCTCCTTTCGCTTTCTGGTTGCCAATTTCCAACTTCTCAATCTCAGCTTTTATCTTTTCAGTTCGTAAAGTATCGAGGCTTTTATTTTTTTTAATCTCTACCGCTTTTTCCTTATCGCTTACCTCGCGCTCTTGGACACTTTCCGAAATATCTAAAACACCATCTATTTCAGATAGCCGCCTTTCAATATACTGCTCATTAATATCTAAATCCTCATAAATCAAACGGTTTGTTTCAACTAGCTTTTTACGCTGTACGTGTTTTCGAACAGTGTCTAGGTTCAATTTATATTTTCGGGCAAATTCTGCCTTTGTTAGACGCATTTTTTAGGGTGTTTATACTTGTCCGTCTAGGACTCGGATTGAAATAATGCTATACACTTTTTTTATCGCGCTTTCGCATCTTT